>Ga0335078_10000256_pt1 | contig 85783 bp, 78 predicted proteins | sample Lox_Sample_32_FD_206711 | JGI IMG/M metagenome (GOLD analysis project Ga0335078, IMG submission 206711) | Soil microbial communities from Loxahatchee National Wildlife Refuge, Florida, United States - Lox_Sample_3.2 | ecosystem: Environmental > Terrestrial > Soil > Wetlands | place: USA... | reverse complement strand
CGAGCTCGTCGCCGCTCACGAACCAGTTCGAGATCGTGATCGACCTGGGCCACTCGGCACCCGCCACGGGCGAGGGGCTCGAGTTCGTGGTCGTGGGGATCGGTTCCTTTTCCGGGGCGACCACGCCCCTCGGGCTTCCCTAAAGCGCGCTCCGGACGCTGAGGGCGCGCAGGCGCCGTTCGAGCTCGCCCGATCCGATCCCGTCGACCGCGAGAACTTTCGCCCGCGAAGTTCCCGCTCGGACCCATCGGACCGCCGAACGGGGCACCCCCAGCCCATCGGCCAGCAGCTCGGCGACCGCCCGATTGGCCTTCCCGGCCACCGCAGGCGCCCGCGTCGACACCGCCCAGCACTTTCGCCAGGGGTCCCAATCGACGGCGTCCTTCGCGCGGCCCGGCCGCACCCACACCGTGAGCCGCGTTCCGGAGTTGCCCGCCCCACGGGCCGTCGAGGTCGCGGTCAGGGACGGGGCCCGAGGAGATGCCGCTCGAGGAACGAGGTGGTCGGTCGGATCATCCGCAGCGTCTGCTCGCGGTCCGCGCTCCCGTGGCCCTCGTCGGAGAACTCGAGATACTCAAAGTCGCGTCCCTCCGTTCGCCCGAGCCGGACGAGCGCATCCCGGAACACCCGGGCCTGGCTGATCGGGCACCGCGGGTCGTTCAGGCCGTGGATCATGAAGAGCGGGGCTCGCACGTTCCCGGCGAAGTGGACCGGGCTCCGTTCTCGATAGAGCGCCGCGTTCTCGTCAGGGTCTCCCATCAGCTGCCGGTCGTAATGCTGGAGTGCGGGCAGCTCCTCGTCGTAGCACAGCTTCCAGTCGGTCACGCCCGCGATCGCAACGCCCGCCGCCCAGAGGTCGGGGTACCACGTGAGCGCGGCGTACGTGAGGTAGCCGCCGTAGCTCATCCCGTAGATGCCCATCCGGCGCGGGTCGACGTACGACTGGCGCCGCAGGTACTCGGCGGCCGCGGCCACGTCCTTGAGGTCGCCTCCGCCGAGGTCGCGCAGATTGAGGTCGCGGAACCGGGAACCGTACCCGGTGCTGCCGCGCACGTTGGGCTGGATCACGATGAACCCTCGGGAGACGAGATACTGCGTCACGGCGTCGAAGCAATCGTAGAACTGCCAGGTCGGCCCCCCGTGGACGTCGACGATCGCCGGGCTCGGGCCCTCCCCCGCCGGGCGGCGAGGACGATAGAGGATCGCCTCGACCTCCCGGCCGTCAAAGGAGGAGAAGCGCACGACCTGCGCGGGCAGGACCTGCTCCGAAGAGATCGGGCCGAAGTTCGGCGGAAGGAGGTCGTCGATCGTCCCGCCGTTCGGGTTCCAGGTGGCGAAGTGGGTCGGTCGGCTCGAATCGTTCCGCACGAGGAGCACCCGTTGGCCGTCCCGAAGGAAGCCGGTCTCCCCGACGAAATCGAGGTTGACCGGGATCGTGCGCTCTTCCCCGTTCGCGAGGTCGTAGATGACCGGCTGGACCCGGACGCCCCGCGTGCGGACGACCAACAACGAGCGGCCGTTCGGCGAGAAATCCACGGGGCTCTCGTCCGCGGTCCCGGAGCCGAGCCAGCGAACCGCGCGCGACGCCGGTTCCACGATGCCCGCCCGGTTGAACTCGCCCGCGTCGGATTCGACGGCGAGCGACCGCCCGTCCGGGCTCCACGTCACCGGGACGTCCTTCGACCCGTTCCTCACCGAGAGGATGCGCTCGGAGCGGCCGCTCCCCGGCTCCGTGATGAACACCCCGACGTCCCGGGGGTCCTGCTCGTCGCTGGCCCCGTACGCCACCGTCGTGCCGTCGGGCGAGAAGAGGGAGCGGGAGGACCAGATGCTCACCGGTTGGCGATGCCGGGCGACCCGCTCGGCGTCGCCGCCGGTCGCGGGAATTCGCCACAGGTCGAGCTGCCGGGCCTCCCCCGCGACGGCCGCGTCCGAGGCATAGAGGAGCCAGCGCCCGTCGGGGCTGAAACAGATGCCGTACCGTTGGCACGTGGGGTCGTGCGTGAGCTCGGTGACGTCTCCGTTCGCGAGGTCGATGCGGCACAGGTCGTGGAGCTCGTTCCCTTCCCGGTCCCGGGACAGGACGAGCGAGCCGTCGTCGGGCGCCCAGACGAACGGGGCGTTCGGGGATTTCGGGAGCTCACCGTGCGTCACCTGCGTCGGCGGGCCGCCGCGGAGATCGGTGACGAAGAGCTCTACGCGACCCTCGGGGTTCCAGAAGAAGCCGACGTGTTCGCGCCGGGGGGAAAGTCGCGGAAATCCAATCGACGGGATCGAGACCCAATCGAGCAGCGGATCGGGGGATTCGCTCGGCATCGGTGTTCGCCTCGGGCCCTTTCAGCGGACGCCGAGCCAGTATTACTCTCTGCCCCGGTTCGCCGAGGACCGTCGGCCAACCTCCCAACGGACGCGCGATAGGTTTTCAAGGGAGAGGCACGCGTCTCGAAGCGGGGGAACCCCGAGTGGCCGGCCTCGTCGTGCCCACGCACCGACAACCGCCCGCGATCTATCGCCTCGCGCGCGCGTTGCGCTGGCTGAGCGTGCTCGTCCTCGTCGTGCTCGTCCTCTTCGCGACCACTGTCGCCTACTCGGCGGTCGAGGTCGCCCGGTCGAGCCCCCAGTCGAGCGGACTTTCGGCCTCCCTCGCGGCGAACGGGTCGATCGAGGTCGGCGGCTCGTTCACGCTCTTGAACCCCGGCTTCTACCCCATCCAGGGATTCCAACTGACGGCGCGGATCGCGAACCTCTCGGGAGTATTCCTGGGCCAGCTCGGAGTGGGCCCGAGCGAGATCGCGCCCGGCTCCACCGGTACCTTCCCGATCGCCCTCTACGTGCCGGTCTCGACCTCGGGGGTCGTGGCGTCCCTGTTGACCGAGGACCAGTATCTTCGGGTGAACGCCTGGGGCAACGCCACCTACGCCTACCTCTTCCCGATCTCGGTCGAGCTGACGGAAAATCGCTCCTGGGGGGCCCCCTTCGCGAACTTCGCGGCGACCGCCGGGACCCCCACGGGAGGGGGCGGCTCGATCTCGGTGCCGGTCACGGTCTCCTTCGCGAACCACGCTTCGTTCGGGGAGTCCGGATCCCTCGTGTTCACGATCGTTTCCGCGGCCAACGCCGACTGCGGCACCACGAGCTTCCCGCTGGACGTCGGTCCCGGAGGCTCGTACGACCGCACACAGGACGTGACGCTCGCCGCGGGCTGCTCGCCCGCCGGGGGCGAGCTGCTCGGTGAATACTCCTACGGCGGCGCGGCGGTGCCGCTGCCACCGGAGGCGATCCCGTGAGCGCCCCGCCGCCGACGGCCCCCCGCGCGGCGCCGGGGTACCACGTGCCGTCGCTCGGCTACCGGATCCTGGTGGCCGCCCTCCGGCTCATTCCGGCGTTCTTCGTCCTCGTCATCCTGCCGGTCGCCGCCCTCACGTTCGTGCATTCGAAGGGAGTGGCGGTCCCGATCTCGACGCTCGCGGTGACCGAGTGGGGGATCCTCCTCGTCGCGCTCGGGGCCGCCCGGTACATCCTGCGCCCCACGCGCGCGTTCGGTCCGGTCTCGATCGCCGCTTCCGCCGTGGCGCTCCTCTACCTCGTCTACGCGGTCTCGCTCTCTCCGTACCGCCTCACGATCCCGGGCGGCTCCGCGTCGATCGCGGCGGGCTATGCGCTCTTCCTCGAGCTCCTCATGATCATCCCGGCGATCGGGATCGTCGTGGGGGTGCTCGTCACGGCCGAGGACGCTCGGTCGCCGAGCGAGCGGCTGATCTTCGAATATCCCGCGTAGGCGTTCCGCGCCTACGCTCCGGCGACCGTGGCTTCCACGATCCGCACCGCCGAGCGGGGCCGGTCGTTCCCGTCGCGCGGGACTGCCGCGATCTTCTCGACCACGTCCTGGCCCGAGCGCACCTTGCCGAAAACCGCGTGCTTCTTGTCGAGCCACGGGGTCGCGGCGAGCGTGATGAAGAACTGGCTCCCGCCGGTGTTCGGCCCGGCGTTCGCCATCGAGAGCACTCCCGGCCCGTCGTGGCGCAGTGTGGCATCGAACTCGTCCGGGATCGTGTAGCCGGGACCGCCCGTGCCATCCCCCTTCGGGCAGCCGCCCTGGATCATGAATCCCGGGATCACGCGGTGGAAGCTGAGCCCGTTGTAGAACCCTTTCTTCACGAGCGACACGAAATTCTCGACCGTCTTCGGGGCCCGGTCGCGGAAGAGTTCGATGCGGATGTCTCCGACGGTCGTTCGCAGGGTCAGGGTCGGCTGCGCCATGGCGCTCGCAGAGCACCCGGGCGGAAAAGGCCGATGACCCACCCGGTTTATGTGGGGGGCCGGGAGTTCCGCGCCGCGGAGGCGGGCGCACCCAGCGAGAGCGCGGATGAACCGGTCGATCGCCCTCATCGGGCTCGTCCTGATCGCTCTCGGGTTCGCCCTGGTCGCCTACCCGATCGCCTTCCTGGGCCACGAACAGCTCGACATCGAGCAGGAGCTCGGATTCCTCGTCGCCCCCGTGGGACTCGTCGTCGTCATGCTCGGGGCGCTCGCCCACGACCCCGAGCTCACGACGGTCGGAGGGACGTTCGGCAACCCGGAGGCCGCCCTCGGCCGCCCGTCGCGGCCGGGAAACGCCGAAACGAGGGCGGCGCATCTGTACAACCCGCACGAGCCGGTGAACTGTCGGAACTGCGGGTCGGTGATCACGGCCGACCTCGCGGTGTGCCCACGCTGTGCCCGGCCGCGCGAGTGCCGTACCTGCCTGCGGCCGCTCGCGTTCGTGCAGGAGGTCGTCATCTGCCCGGGCTGCTCGCGGACCGAAGCGCTCTGTCGCTGCCCCCGGCTCGCCCGTCCCGCCTCGAGCCCGCAACTGCGCGGGAGCGTCCGGAGGCGCTAGCGGACGTGCCCGACGAGATCGGGATTCCGCGCGGCATCGCGACCGGGGAGCTCACGCCGCCGCTGGTCGTCCACTTCGACGGATCGTGCCAGCCGCCGGCCGGAGGGGGCGTGGCGGGCTGGGGGTTCGTCATCGAGGGCCCCGGGCTCCGCATCGAGGACTGCGGGCTCGCCACGCCGCCCTACTCTGCCCACTCGACCAACAATGTCGCCGAGTACGTGGGGGCGATCCGGGCGCTCGAGCACCTTCGCTCGGACGGATACACGGGCGACCTGATCGTGGAAGGCGATAGTCAGCTCGTGATCCGCCAGATGAGCGGTGAATACGAGGTCCGCGCCGCGCACCTGAAGGCGTACCACGACCGGCTCGCCCAGCTCGCGGCCACGTTCCGTGAGGTCGAGTTCCGGTGGGTACCGAGAGAGGAGAACGTCGCCGCGGACGCGCTCTCGAAGCGCGCGGTCGAGGCGGCGTGGGATGACGCGAAGCGCCATCGTCCCCGGCGGACGAACCCCGTCGCGAACGAAGCGGAGTCGGACACCGATCCGCGCTGAGCGGGGCGGCTAGCCCCAGCGGACCGTGTAGACGAGCGTGCGGCCTTCCATCGCCGCACGGGCCCGGGCGGAATCCACATACGTGGCGAACGCGGCGGCCGCCTCGGGGGTCAACTTCGGCCGGACCCCGTACCCGCGGGGTTCGCCCTGGCCGAGGAACGCGGGGTGGGGCGCCACCATCGCCGTGGGTTCGAGAGGACCGGGAGGAAGCTTGCGGGTGGGGGAGCTCATCCGAGCGACCCCCCCTCGTCCGCGAGAACGGCCGACTCTACGCGCAGGCACGGAAGAATCGCGAGGGGAAGGTCGGCGTCCAGGGACGGGGTCACCCGGGCGGGAAGCGAGGCAAGAATCGCCCGGCCATCGGGGTTGTCGGACACGTCCGCAGCAACCTGTCAGACGCACGTCGTACATAAAGGAGAAAGTTCGACTGGAAAGGGGGGGGTAGCGTCCCCCGGACTGACGGAGAGTTCCGGCGGACATCGGGCAGACCAATGCGACCCCGCGGCGCCTCCGCGGCCACGCTATTTAAAGCGGGAACCGCTGGCCCGAGTGCCCTCTTCGAGGGGCAAGAACGACATGGCGACATCCGAATTGGGCGCATTCCTGCGGCGCGCGGAAGCGGCTCTCCTCGACCTCTCGGTGGAGTCCCAGAAGGCCGACTGGGTCTACGACACGTACATCAACGCGGACAGCGAGCTGCTCGCGGCCCGGGCCTCTTCGCGCCTCATCAACGCCACGGTCGCGCTCGCGAAGGAGTCGACCCGGTTCCCGGCGGAGGGTGCGTCGGCCGACGACGCGCGCAAGGCGAAGCTCCTTCGCCTGTTGCTTCCGCTCATCGCTCCCTCCGACCCGACCGAATCCGACGAGCTCTCGCGCCGCGTGACGACCATGCGCGGCACGTACGCCACCGGCCGCTACCGCCCTCGTTCCGCGGCGGAACCGCTCGACCTCCAGGGACTTTCTCGGATCCTGGGGGAGAGCCGCGACCCCGCCCTCCTCGAGGAGGTCTGGACGGGGTGGCACGCGGTCGGCCGCGCGATCCGTCCCGACTTCGTTCGGTACGTCGAGCTCGCGAACCGCGGGGCGGCGGAGCTGGGATTCCCCGACACGGGGGCGATGTGGCGTTCGAAGTACGATATGGAGCCGGGGGCGTTCGCCCGGGAGGTCGACCGGCTCTGGTCGGAGGTCGAACCGCTCTATCGGTCGTTGCACGCGTACGTGCGGCGGCGTCTCGTCGAGCACTACGGGCGGGACCGGGTGCCCGAGGGCGGGCCGATCCCGAGCCACCTGCTCGGCAACATGTGGGCCCAGGCGTGGGACGGAACGCTCCCGCTTCTCGCGCCCCCGTCGAGCGGGGACGATGTCGACCTCACGGCCCTGCTCGTGCGCCACAAGCTCTCGGAGCGGGACATGGTCCGCGCCGCGGAACGGTTCTTCGTCTCGCTCGGGTTCGAGCCGCTGCCGCCGACGTTCTGGGAGCGCTCGCTCTTCGTGCGCCCGCGCGACCGGGAGGTCGTCTGCCACGCGAGCGCCTGGGACGTCGACTGCGTCGACGACCTTCGCCTCAAGATGTGCATCGAGGTCACGGGCGAGGACTTCTACACCGTCCACCACGAGCTCGGTCACAATTACTACCAGCGGGCGTACGCGCGGCAACCGTTCCTCTTCCGCGACAGCGCGAACGACGGCTTCCACGAGGCGATCGGCGACACGGTCGCGCTCTCGGTCACCCCCGAGTACCTCGTCGAGATCGGGCTCCTCGACCGAGCGCCGGACGCGAGCGGCGACATCGGCCTTCTGCTGCGCCGCGCGCTCGAGAAGATCGCGTTCCTTCCGTTCGGACTGGTCGTCGACAAGTGGCGCTGGGACGTCTTTTCGGGCGCGATCCGGCCCGCCGAGTACAACCCGACGTGGTGGGAGATGCGTCGGCGTTACCAGGGGGTCGCGCCGCCCGCTGCCCGCAGCGCGGACGAGTTCGACCCCGGCGCCAAGTTCCACGTTCCGGCGAACGTCCCCTACATGCGCTACTTCCTCGCCCACCTCCTCCAGTTCCAGTTCCACCGGGCCCTCGTCCGCGAAGCGGGTCTCGGCGGCCCGCTCCACCGCGCGTCGATCTATGGCTCGAAGAAGGCGGGACGGCGGCTCGCGTCAACCCTCGAGATGGGGATGAGCCGGGAGTGGCCGGAGGCCCTCGAGGCGCTGACGGGGGAACGTCGCATCGATTCCACGGGGCTCCTCGAGTACTTCGCGCCGCTGCAACGATGGCTCGACGCGCAGAACCGGGACGTCCCCGTCGGCTGGTGACCTCCGCCCGGTCGCCGGAAGTCGCCCGCGCGGCGGCGCGGGTCCGACGGGAGCTCGGGCTCCGGGCCGCGACCCGGGACCAGCCGGCCCTTCGGGCGTATCTCGGCTCCCCGATCCGGGTCGCCGGCGTGCGCACGCCGCACCTGCACGCCGTGGTTCGCGCGGCGGCGCGGTGGGCGACCGAGCGACCGGCGACCGAAGCGAGGGCGCTCGCGCGCGCCCTCTGGAGCGGGACGTGGCTCGAGGAGCGGTTCGTGGCGATCGAGCTGCTCGGTCGGCGCCCGCTCCTCCGTGACCCGGCGACCTGGCGACTCGGGGCGGGATGGGTCGACCGGGCGACCGGCTGGGCGCTCTCCGACAGCCTCGCCTCCGGACCGATCGCCGCGCTCGCCGCCGCGCGACCCGAGCGGTTCCGAGAGCTCGTGGCGTGGACCCGCTCCAAGAACCTCTGGCGACGCCGCGCCGCGGCCTACGCCCTCCGAGGATGGGTCCGGGCCGGTGAGTTCGACCGACCGTTCGAGCTCCTCGAACAGCTGCTCGACGACCGCGAACGGTGGGTACAGCGCGCCGTCGGGACCTGGTTGCGCGAATGCTGGAAGAAGGACCGCGTCCGCACCGAACGGTTCCTCCGGACCGAGGTCGGTCGGCTCGCTCCGACCGTGATCACGGTCGCCACCGAACGGGCGACGAAGCGCTTCCGGAACGAACTGCGCCGGGCGACCGGTCGGCGAGCGACCCCGGGCCGAGGGTATTAGGTTCCCGAACCCATCGCTCTTCGGATGCTGCTCGGTCACGGGGAGAGCGTTCTGCGCAGCGCCTACGCGGTCGCGGAAGGCGGGGAAGCGACCGGCCACCCGAACGGGCCGGGGGTGCTCTACGTCACCAACCTCCGGGTCGTCTTCGAGGCCGCGGTGGGCCGGGGCCGGATCGGCCGTCGGTCCGGCCAGGAGACCCAGGTGCAGCTCGACGCCTCGCTCCACGAGGTCCACAATGTCGGCGTGCGGCGGGGCCGCATCGGGCGCCCCCGCCTCCTTCTCGACCTCGCCCGGAGCCGGTTCACGTTCGACGTGCTCGAGCCGGAAGCGTGGACCACGACGATCGCCCAAGCGAAGCGGTCGCTCCCGCCGGCGTCTGCCTACGGCGGAGGGATCGTCCACACGATCGAACGGCAGGTCGTGAAGGTCCGTTGCCGGTTCTGCGGAACCCTCGGCAACGAGGTCGAGGGCCGCTGCCCGTCGTGCGGGGCGCCGCTCTAGCGGCTTCGGGTCCCGGTTCAGAACGGAAGCTCTCGGAAGAGCGCCCGGAACCCCGAGACCGTCCAATGGGCGGCGAGGACCCCAACCCCGACCACGAGGCCCGCGGAGACCAAGCCGAGGGGAACGGAGGCGTCGGAAGGGTAGAGAAGGGCGAACGCCCCCGGGAGGAGGATCCCGAAGAGCAGGACCACGCCCGAGCCCGTCGCGGCCAGCATACCGGCCGGCCGCAGGAACTGCGGCCGCGGCCGCTCCTGAAAGTCGGAGAAGCGGGACGCGAAGACGAGCCCCCAGAAGGTGAGGACGACCGAGATCCCGAGTCCGAGCGCCAGCACGCCGAGGAGGACCGGCAGCGGGAAACGGAAGACGATCCCGACGACGATCGGCAGGAAGACCGCGACGACGAGCGACGGCAGGAGGACGAAGGCCGCCTTCGCGCGGACGATGCTCCCGACGGAGAGCGGGTAGGAGTAGAGCGACTGGAGCGCCCGCCGTTCCTGCCCGAGCGAGGTCCCGCCGATCAGGAGCGCGAAGAAACCGGCGACCCACTCCACCCAGACGACCGAGCCGAACGGGCCGAACGCGGCGCCTTCGACGAGGACCAGGATCATGAGGACGACGGGCAGCACGAGCGTCGGCAGCATCTCCCGCCGCCGGACGAGTCCCTTGAGGTCCTTCGCGACCAGCGCGGACTCGCTCGCGGAGAGACCGAAGAGAGCGAGGAGGGGACTGCGGGCGGCGTACCGGTGCGCCTCGAGCCGCACTTCCGCCGGCGCGGGGACCCAGTAGCGCACCCGGAGCTCGCCGGCGAGGACCACCAGGACGGCGACGAACACGACCTGCGCCGCGGCGAACGCGAGGCCCAGGGCGAGGTCGCCGGCGGCCCACTGCGTGAGCGCCTGGGTCGACCAGAAGAACGGGACGACCGCGGTGACGAGGCCGACGGCCGAGAGCCGCTGCGCGAGCCCGAGAAGGAAGACGGGATTGAACGCGAGCTGCAGGGCCAGGATCACGACGACGAGCACGAGCGCCCGCAGCACGAGGTTGAGCTGGCCCCGGCGTCCCGAACCGAACGCGCTCGCCCGTTGCGCCGCCGCGCGGACCATCTCGACGAGGACCGCGCCCTCGAACAGGGCGAGGAGGGAGAGCAGCGCGGTCGCCACGTACGTTGGCACGGTTCCGCCGAGGAGCGCGAACGGGAGCAGCCCGCCGAGCGCGAGCGCGACCGCGGGGGAGTCCGTGTAGGCGATCGCGCTCGCGGACGCCGAGACGTACTCGGCGGGCGTGAGCGGCAGCCAGTTCGCCGCATCGCTGCCGGCGAACTTCGCCGTGGTCGTCAGCTCGAACATCACGCCCGCGACGATCACGACGCTGACGGCGACCAGCGGGAGGAACGGGAAGAGCGCGTTCCCGAGCGCGGCGTCCTGCGCGCTCGAAAGCCCGCTCCCCCGGACGGCGCCGAGTGCTAGCCCAAAGACGCCGAGGAAAACGACCAGGTCGATCCCCGCGACCACCCCGGGCTGTCCGAGGAGGCTCTTCGGGTCGGAGGAGCTGCGGCCCGAGCGCAACTGGGACGCCACGAGGGTGCCGGCGAGCCGTCGGACGCGGTGAAGGTCCATCGACGTCCTATCGGCTCAGCGCGTCGACCACGTCGCGGAGGTCGCCCGTGCCCGTGAGGGAAAGGAAGACCTCCTCGAGGTCGCGGCCGGCGAGTCCTGCTCGGTCGCGCAGGGCCGCCACCGTCCCCGACGCGAGGACCCGCCCGCGGTTCAGGATCACGACTCGGTCGCAGATCGCCTGGGCGATTTCGAGGACATGCGTGCTGAACAGCACCGCGACTCCGTCGTGGTCCGCGAGGTTCCTTAGGAGGTCCTTCGTCACGCGGGCCGCCCGCGGGTCGAGGCCGTTCAACGGTTCGTCGAGGACGAGCAATCTCGGGCGGTGCGCGAGCGCCGCGATGAGCGCCACCTTCTGCTTCATTCCCTGGGAGTAGCCGCTGATGAGCGAGTTCTCGTGGCCCGAAAGCTCGAACCCCGTCAGGAACTGCTGGATCCGTTCCTGACGGTGGGCCGCCTCCAGACCGTACATGTCCGCGACGAAATCGAGATACTCGGCTCCGGTGAGGAACTCGTAGAGCGCCGGGGACTCCGGAACGTAGCCGACCTGTCGCTTCGTCGCAACGGGGTCCTCGCGAACGTTCCTTCCGAACAGCCGGATCTCTCCGGCATCGGGATGGATCAGGCCGAGGACCGCCTTCATCGCGGTCGACTTGCCGGCACCGTTGGGGCCGAGCAGGCCGACGATCTCTCCGGCCGAGGCCGAAAAACTGACCGACGAGAGCGCTTCGACCGGGCCGAACGCCTTCGAGACACCGAGCACTTCGAGCGAGGTGCCACCGCTCGAGCGCGGCGAGTTCGAGAGCGGGGGGCCGGACGGGAGCGAGATCATCTCGCGAGCGAGATGCGGCGCACCGTTCTTTAACTCGAGGGCTCGGCACTTCCGACGGGCCGATGGCGTTCGCTCGTCGCGCCCGCCCGTTCAGTTGTCGAGCGATGCTCGCGTCGTCGGTGCGTCGGCGGCGAAGAAGCTCACCGACCCGACCGTGTCCTGTCCCGCCGGTCGGAGCGCATCGACCGCGTGCACCAGAAGCTCGTAGGCGGAGTCCTCGGACTCCCCCGCGTCGTCCCCCGAGCGCTCGCTGCGAACATACACCCGCAGAACCCCCCGATCGATCCCCAGGAGGACGTACCCGGCCCCGTCCCGCCGGGCCCAGGCGAGCAGCCGACCGGTCGGGCCGTCGACGAGCCCGACCCAGCGAAGGGACCCGAACCAGCGGCCGGACAATCGACCGAACACGGTATCGGGTGGGGCGCCCGGGGGAAGGTCGACCTGGGCGATCGGCCGAAGCCCGGCCGAGGTCGACAGCGCACCGTCCGGAACCTCTCCGAGAGCCCGGTATCCTCCGCCCGAACGCTCGACCCGTCCCTCGCGTTCGAGCCGTCGCAACGAGCGCGACAGCGATTCGGGATGGGCGTGGAGGACGCGCCGCAGCCCGCTGAACGCGATGCGTCCGTGCAGGCCCTGGAGCGTAGCGAGGACCCGCTCGTCGAGTCCTCCGGGGGGCGCCGGCGTCTCCTCGCGGACCGAAGGCATCGCCCGCAGTACGGAATTCCGCAAGTTAAACCGACGGTAACGCACGCGTTACCAACTCAACCCGCTCGGGTCCGCGGGACGCCTGTGACCGGGCGCACCCCGACCCGGTCAATATCCTCCACCCTCCCGTAGGGGAGTCGGAACGAAGGTTCCTTGAGGAGAAACATGAGCGACCACGAAAACGACTGTGCGCCCGGCGGAGCGAACTTTGGACCGTGGGTCTGGTCGGCGTACCGGGCCTACAACGAACTGCTGCGCGAGAAAGTGAAGAAGCGATTCGATGCGCAGGAAGGCCCGTGGATGGACAAGGTCGCGGACCTGCTGGTCCAGGTGGTGAACGCCCGCTGGGAAGGCGGGCGGAAGAAGGAGAAGGAGCTCGAGGAGCTCTACCAGCGCCTCGAACAGCTCCTTTCGGAGTGAGCGGCATGTCGAACCCGATCCCCCTCCATCCGATACCCGCTCCTCCGTCCGGCCCCGAGCCGATGCTGCCCGGTCGGCGGAGCCCGGTCTAGCCGCGTTCGACGCGGGGGAGTCCGATGACGCTCAGCGAGTTCGAGCGCCGGATCACCACGGCGGTCGAGGCCGTCGGTCCGAGCGTCGCCGGCGTCGAGAGCCTCCAGCTCGTTCGTCGCCGGGGCGGGGCCCCGTTCGGGGCGCCCGCGCGCGCGACGGCCGTGGTCATCGACCGCGCCGGCTACCTGGCCACGAACCAGCACGTGGTCGAAGGGGCGGCCCGGATCCGAGTCCATGTGCCGGACGGCCGGGACCTCGAGGGCGAGGTCGTCGGGGGCGACGCGGCGACCGACGTGGCACTGTTGCGCGTGGACGGGATCGACGTTCCGCCCGCGCGTCTGGGAGCTTCGGAGAGCCTGCGCGTCGGCCAGCTCGTCCTCGCGGTCGGGCACGCGCTCGGGCTCCCCGGTGGCCCGACGGTCTCCGTGGGCGTGGTGAGCGCGCTCGGCCGACCGCTCCCCGGCTCGGACTTCATCTTCGAAGGGCTCATCCAGACCGACGCCGCGATCAACCCGGGCAACAGCGGCGGGCCGCTCGTGGACCTCGAAGGAGCGGTCGTGGGCATCAACTCGGCCATGGTGCCCTTCGCCCAGGGGGTCGGCTTCGCCCTCCCGATCCACGCGGTCGCCCGGATCGCGGATGAACTCCGTCGGAACGGGCGGGTGGTCCGGCCTTGGATCGGCGTGCAGGTGGCCGAGCTGGGGCCGGACCTCGCCCGACAGTACTCTCTCCCCCCATGGTCGGGGCTCCTGGTCGCCGACGTGGTGAGCCGCTCGCCGGCCCACCGCGCCGGGGTTCGGACCGGAGACCTGATCCGAGAGGTGGGACCATTCGGCGTTACCCGGGTGCGCGACCTGCTCGAGTCGCTCGCGAAGTTCCCCGTCGGGTCCGAGGTCCAGCTGGGTTTGCAGCGTCGGGGCTCGCCCATCACGGTGAGCGTCCCGCTCCAGGAGTCTCCCGAGGCCGTCCCCGCCCGGGAGTAGTTCGCGGGCGACGTCCGAGGGTGCTCCCGCGGCGGACGCGTCCGTCCGCGGGGCGCCGCGGGCCCCGACGGGCCGTTCGAACGGCTATAAGACGTCCGCCGGTCTCCTGGGGACGACGACGATGCTCTCGGACTCGTTCGGACGCGCGGTCACGGACATACGGATCAGCGTGACCAAGCGGTGCAACTTCGGTTGCATCTACTGCCACGACGAGGGGCTCGGCCCGGTCAACAAGCCGCGCGCGGCGCACGGCGAGGAGATGACCCCCGCCGAGGTCGAGCGGCTCGTCATCGTGGCGCGCGAGTTCGGCATCCGGTCGGTGAAGTTCACCGGCGGCGAGCCGCTCGTGCGCTCGGACCTCGAGGAGATCGTCGACCGGACCGTCCGGCAGATCCCGGACGTCTCGCTGACGACGAACGGTTCGATGCTGGAAGGGCGGGCGGAGGCGCTCCGGGACGCCGGTTTGAAACGGGTGAACGTCTCGGTCGACACAACGGACCCGGAGGAGTTCCGGTCGATCCGCAGAGGCTCGCTCGCTCCGGTGCTCCGCGGGATCCGGGAGTCGTTGCGGGTCGGGTTGAAGCCGGTGAAGCTCAACATGGTGGTCTTCCGCCGGACCCTCGCTTCCATCCCGCAGATGATCGATTTCGTCGGGTCGACCGAGGGCCTCAAGCTCCAATTGATCCAGTTCATGCCCGAGCTCGTCGACCACCGCGAATGGATGGTCGACATCGCCAGCGTGAAGCGGTGGCTCGAAGAGCACGCCTCGCGCGTCCTCGTCCGGGAGATGCACCACCGTCGCGTGTACATCGTGCACGGAGCGGAAGTGGAGGTCGTCGACCCCGTCTACAATCCCGAATTCTGTTCCCATTGCCACCGGATCCGGGTGACCCACGCGGGGGAGCTCAAGGGCTGCCTCAACCGCAAGGACGACCTCATCCCGACCCGGGGCCTCGATGACACGGCACTGCGGGACGCGTTCCGACGGGTCGTGGCGAACCGGGTCCCCTATTACGGTGGGTACATCACGGAGTTCCCGCGCCGATCGCCCGCGACGGCGATTCCCCCGGAACTGAGTCGCGGTCCGGGATCGTCCAGCCCGGCCTAGTTCCCGAGTTCGCGATCCGCGCGATCTTCCCGGGCCGCTTCCCCGGAGTGCCCTGACCTCACCGCTCCCGGCGGCGACCGTCGCTGTTAAGGCCGCGAAATCTGTCGGGGCACGAGGAGAGATCCATGACCGTGGACTTCGTGCTGAAGACGACGCCCCGAATGCGAATCGCCGCGATCCGTTGGAAGGGTCCGTACAACGAACGCCAGATCCGGAAGCGCTTCGAAGAGGTCGAGCGGTGGGCGCGCGCGCGGGGTCTGCGCACCGGGCGCTGGGTGTTCCGCGAGCCGGGCTCGCGGGTGTGGGATACCGGCATCGAAGTGAGCGGATCGGCGCGCTCGGAAGGACGCGTGAAGGTCCGCAGCCTCCCGGCGGGTCACGTGGCGAGCGTGGTCTTCGACCCGGACGCCGTCGCGCCCCGGGTCGTTTACCACGGGCTCACCGATTGGCTCCGGTGGCGACGCAAGGAGAAGGCGATCCGCTCGGTCGTCTCCTATCGCGAGGTCTACCCGGGAAACCCGTGGAAGGACCCGCGCGCGTGGGCCCGGACCGAGGTCCAGTTCGTCGTCCGGAAGTAGGCCGGACGGCGCTTGCCCGGGAACGCCCCGGAGGTCGGGCCCCCCGACGAAGGTAGATAATCCTCCGCCGCCTGCCCCGACGCACCGCGCGAGGGAACCACGATGTCCGCCGCGACCTCCACCACGACGATTCCCACGGACGAGATCGACCGCAAAGGGCTCTTCCGCATCGCCACGGGCGCGGGCATCGGACTCGCGGCCGCGCTGCTCGCGATCGTGATTCCGGTCGGCTTTCTTCTCGCGGCGTCGTACGAGCCCGGCGGCTTCCTCTCGCTGCACCAGACCGCCTTCCTGGACGCCACCTGCCTCCTGATCCTGGCGGGCGCGCTCCTCTTCCTGCTCTCGCTGTTCATCTATCGGAGGGCGTTCGCGATCCTCCGCAAGGTCGACCGCCGGTTCCTCGTCGCTTCCGTCCTCTGTCTCATCGGGTCGATCGGGTTCTTGCTCCTCCTCGTCGCGGTGGTCGTGATCGTCGGCTCTTCGAGCTCGCTCCTTTCCTGCATCAACAACCAGCCGTCCCACGCGCTGACCTGCCTGCGTTCGGGCCAGCCGCTCGGCGCCTACACTGGCCTGATCGGATTCTGGCTGGGCTGGCTCGGCGGCGTCGGGATCGTCCTGGGCCTCTCCGCCGGGTCGAACCGGTTCCACCGGCGGGAGATCGGGCTCGGGGCGGCGTTGTACGCTCTCCTGCTGCTTGCCCTCATCGGGCCGTTCGTCGCGCTCGTGGTGTCGTACCCGGGCGTCGAGTTCGTCCTCTTGTTGGCCCCGCTCCTCTCGCTGCTCGCCCCGTTCTTCGTGTTCCGCGGGACCCGGTCGATGACCCACTAGCGCGGCCGCGGGGGGCCGGTGAATTGAAATCGTCCCGCCGCGTGCTCCACGACCGGTCGGGGGCTCGACCCCTCTCGAACCCTCGTGGAGCAGACGATGCCCGAAGTTACCGCCAACCCCTCTCACGCCGCCGAGACCGCCACGCTGGGCGGCGGGTGCTTCTGGTGCACCGAGGCGATCCTGGCCGAGCTCGCCGGAGTGGCCAGCGTCACGCCCGGATATGCGGGGGGAACCGTCCCGAACCCGACCTACGAGCAGGTCTGCACCGGGCGGACCGGTCACGCGGAAGTGGTCCAGGTCGTATTCGACCCCAACGTCGTGAGCTACCACGACCTCCTCACGATCTTCATGACGACGCATGACCCGACGAGCCTGAACCGGCAGGGCCACGATGTCGGGACCCAGTATCGCTCGGTCATCTTCGTCCACGGTCCCGCGCAGCGGGAGATCGCGGAGCGCCTCCTCGGTGAGCTCGAGACCGCCGGGCTCTGGAAGCGGAAGATCGTGACCGAGCTCGCCCCGTTCACGGAGTTCTACCCGGCCGAGGAGTACCATCGGGATTACTTCCGGCGAAACCCGGCGAGCGGCTACTGCCGCGCGGTCATCGAACCGAAGGTCGCGAAGTTCCGTAAGCAGTTCGCCGCTCGACTGAAACCGACCTAGCGGCCGGGATCCGGCCGATCGACCTCAGAGCGCGAGATAGACGAAGTACGCGGCGAAGGCGAGGATCGCGACGCTTGAGACCACCACGACCCCGCGTCCGACGCCCGGCTTTCGTTCCGTCCCGGTGTGAACGGCCCAGGGAAACACGACAATCCAGACCGCGACCGCGCCGAAGAGCCCCACGAACAGCACCCACCCGCCCAGGTACGCGAACGCGAGACCGGCCGTCAGCCACCAGACGATCTGGAACGGGTTCGAGAGTCCGATCCCGAGGGCCTTCGTGTAGGCCCTCCAACCGGACGTGGGGGGAGGCGCGCCCCCCGACGCGCCCCGCATGACGCTGACGCCGAGGCCGACCATCACGGCGGCGCCGAGCAGGTAGATCCACCGAAGCTCGCCCGAAAGGTCGACTTCGGCGTGGAAGGAGAACACGACGGCGGCGAGGAGGAGGTCCGCGCTCATCGCCCCGAGGCCGGTCCGGAACCCCTCGCGGAACGACCGGACGGCCTGCGACGCGATGAACGCGTTCATCGGTCCCGGCGGGATCGTGAGCGAAAAACCGAGGAGCAGACCGAACGCGAGTTCGTAGAGGAAGGGGTCCACGCCCTTCGCCTCGGTCGCGTTCGATGCCTACGGCGGGGACGAGGGAGGGACCGTGCGGGCCTGCACCGTGATGACCCGGTCGACGAGGGGCTTCCAGGCGATCGCGAGGATCCCTCCGACCAGGGCGAGCACGAATCCGAGCAGCAGCCCCGCCAGGGCGAACGGGATGCTGACGAACGCGAAGATCAATGTGAGCGCGCCCCACGCCGCGTGTCCCCGGGGCACGACGAGCATCAGGACCCCCATGAGGATCGTGAGGAACCCCACCCCGATCCCGAGGAGAAAGAACGCGCTCCAGACCCCGAAAATAGCGAAGATCGCACCGATGAGCGCGACGCCAATCCCACCGAGCATGATGAAGAAACCGCCGACGATCGTCAGCACGGCCGCCCCGACCGGTCGAGACATGGAGCGGCGGAAGGCCGTCGCAGCAGAAAAGACCGATACCCCCGACCGTGCCGCGGAGTCCGGAGCTCCCAAGGTCTCCCCAACCTATTTCGCCTCGCGAGCCTTCGTTCGCGGGGGAGGGGGTCCTTGGTCGCTGCGTCGGGGACGGCCGGGCGAGTGCTCGCGCTGCATCGCAAGCCCGAGGTCGCCGGAGAGCACGGTCTTCCGAAACCCTCGGTTCCCGAGGCATTTCTGTCCCGGACCGGAGTGCGCGGAGATTTCAACCGCTACCGCCACGAGGAAAAGAAGGACGACCTCGCCATGGCGGTCCTCGTCATGCCGCGCGAGACGCTCAGCCAGCTCGAGGGAGAAGGCTGGCCCGTCCGTCCCGGGGACCTCGGAGAGAATCTGACGACGCAGGGCGTCGAGTACGCCGCGTTCGCTCCCGGCCGCCGATTTCGGGCGGGGGAGGCGGTCCTCGAGGTGACCAAGGCGTGTACGCCCTGCGACAACCTCTACCTGCTCCCGTACGTCGGGCCCGCGCGCGGCCCGGAGTTCCTCCGGGTGATGCTCGAGCGTCGAGGGTGGTACGCCCGGGTCCTCGAGGAAGGATGGGTCCGTGCGGGGGACTCGCTCACTTTTCTCGACTGAGCTTGCTCGGCAGATTCCCTCGGACCCCTCTCTCCGGATCCGATCATCCGACCCGTACTCCGGGCCGAGGCACCGTGCAGGCCCCACCGCCAGCGGACCCTGAGGAGGAGGGGATCGGTCCCTTCGGAACCTTCCTATAGTACCACGTATCGTCGCCGAACGCTATGTCGCCATCGCCGCCGGGTCGAAGAGCACTGTGGATTCTGCCGATCGTTCTCGCCATCTGCGCCATCATGATCCTCCCCGGAGGCACGTTCCTCGCTTCGGGCGGCCATGCCGGAAGCGGGTTCGCCGCCTCGGCGGCGGCCGGCCCTTCGGCTCCCTCCGGTGCGCTCGCCTTCAACAACGCGCACGGGTCGTCGCCCTCCCGGTCCTCGTCCCCGGCCCTCCCCGCCTCCTCCCTTTATTCTGGCCTTTCTCCCACCTTCGCGAACCAGCCCTGGGTACGGTCGCTCGCCGGCACCGGACCCGCCACCCACCCGCTGACCTCGCTCCCGAGCATCAACATCCTCAAGGGAAAGTACACCTCCGTCTCGGCGGCCATTGCCCCCGGCTACACGAGCCCGCCCGCACCCCTCGGACTCGGGGACTTCGGCCTCGGAGCGAACACCTACTCGTACAACACTTCGCACATCCTCGGCGAAATCACATTCAACACTCCCCCGAACGCGACCAACCCCGGCGCGACCGGCCTCATCCTTCCGAACCCCGGCGGCTCGCACGAAGGAGCGATCGGAAGCCCGTACACCTTCGGTATCCAGCTCAACACCATCGCGACGAACATCACGGTCCCCGGCAACAACGCCGACTTCCTCTGGACGCAGAACGTCGTCAACTGGAACGACACGGGGATCCACATGGTCCAGGACACGTTCAACGCGAGCGGCCCGGCGTTCCAGCCCGGGACGATCGTGTCGGCTTGCAACAACAATTCGGCCGGTGTCCAGAACATCCTCGAGGTGTACGGCGGGGTCCTCCAGTGCGTTCTCGGCTCCATCCCAGTGAGCCCGGCTTCCTACCCCGTCACCCTTCAGCTCTACAACAACGCGAGCGTGAACTCCGACAACCAGTCGCAGATCTCCTACGGATACCGCATCGTCGAGTCGGGCACCGGGAAGGTCTACACCGGCATCAGCGACACGGTGGTCTTCAACAACCCGAACTCCACCGCTCCGGCCAACCAGCCGGGCTTCTCGATCGATGGTTTCGACACGACTCCGGCCGGCTTCCTGCGTGATGCCGAGATCGTGATCGTGGGTGGGATCGGCGGCGACAACGCCGCGTTCCGTTCGATCAACGGCACGATCAATCTCGAGTACTCGAACCAGTCCTCGGGCGGCTGGCAGAGCGTCCCTTCGGCCTACAACTTCGGCGGAGACACGGGCGAGACGTCGGTCGGCATCGCCGACTACTGGACGCCGAGCCACACGCTCGTCATGAACACGGGACCGGCGATGATGTACGGCCTCTGGAACGCCGTTCCGTACGTGTCGGTCCACTCCGGTGACGTGCAGATCGCCGGTTCGATCAACCCCTCCTACGGGTTCGTGTTCGTCGGCAACACCGCCCCGGACGTGTATGGGACGAACCTGAGCTGGCTCCCCACCACGGCCACGGGGTCGTTCAACACCTACCTGCCGCCGCTCACTGCCCCGTGGACGACGACCTACTACCTCCAGGCGTTCGCGCCCGACTCCGCGGAACAGAACCTCACGGTCACCGCGTCGACCACGAGCCTCGCGATCGCGTTGACGTCGGCCCCGGGGGTTCTGCGGGCACCGTTCTACGCGTTCTCGAACGCGCAGGCCGCGAGCCTCGCGAAGAATGTCTCGGGGTCCTCCACGGCCCCCTTCGTCTTCAACGGCCTCGTGGACGACATGAACTTCACTTTCAACCACGTGAACGACTACACCTACCCCTCGTTCGCGCTGTTCATGGCGCAGGGGGTCACGGACCCGATCTACGTCAATAACACGACCCAGGGAGAGGACACGGCGTTCGGAAACTACCTCTTCTACACCTCGCCGTCGGGCCCGCCGGGGCTCCTGAGCCCGCCCGGCCAGATCATCCCGGTCGATGTCGGACCGTTCCTCGCGCAGGTCGACATCTACGGAGGGACGCACGACAAAGTGAGCAACGAGACGATGTACGCTTCCGGTTTCGGGGGCCGCTACGCCCTCGAGGGCGGCGAGGTCCAGCTCTGGCAGGACACGGATGCGTTCATCTGGAACAACACGGCGGTCGATGAATCCCAAGGGATCTGGGTCGGCATGTCGCTCGACACCACCGTGGCTCAGATGACCGAGGTCTTCGCCGACGGAGTCCAGGACATCGGTTCCACGGGGACGGTGGTCTGGAACCTCACCGCGACCGAGGACGGGATCGGCGTCAGCGCCTACGGCACCACGGACGCGACCTATTCCTGGGTCAACGTCTCCTACGGGGCCATCGGTATCGAGGCGGGCCAGGACGAAGGCGAGTACGGCGACTATGGCCTCCCGTACTACAACATCCCCGGCGCGGTGGGCATGACCATCAACGAGCTCAACGTCACGACCGGTGGACTCGGATTCAACATCACCCTGTCCCAGCACACGACGATCAACGCGGTCTCGGTCAACGACTACTACGACGACGTCACGGGCGGAGGCAACCTCGACGCGACCTGGGGCACGACCATCAACTCGATCGTAGCGAGCCAGGGGGAGGCGTGGGGATTCGATGAGTGGAACGCGACGTACACCAACGTCACCAACTACACCCTGGAGAACGCTTTCGACTACGGCTCGGACTGGGACCTCTCGAGCTACACCTCGGTGACCAACTTCACCATCTTCGACTACTTCGTCGGAGTCTTCTCGGACGCGAGCGGTGGGTACCTTACCGGGACGACCATCACGAACGCGAACGTATCGGACTCGGACATCGGATTCGACCTCTTCAACGCGGCCGATACCACGTTCAACGGTCTCGCCGTGTACGAAACCGACGAGGGCGTCTACATGTGGAATGCGGACCCCACGACGTTCACGAACGTCGACATCAATGACGTCGACGTCGGGATCTACGTGGACCACGCGACCGGCACGTCGATCACGGACCTCAACGCGACGGACGTCTTCGATACGGCGGGCGCGGAGCTCTACGACGCGGACGGCACCACCCTCACCGGGATCACCGGCAACGGTTCGATGGCGGTCTACCAGGACGTCGGAAACTCGACCACGGTGAAGAACGTTCTCGGCACCGGTGACATCGAGGATTACGCGGTCGAGCTGACGCGCGGCAACTCCGCCACGATCAGCGGCGTCGCGGCGAACGACCTCTCGGGCGGGGTCGAGCTCGACACGTTCACGAGCGCCACCGTGACCGGCGTTTCCGCCACGGACGAGAGCGCCGGGCTCGAGGCCGACGTCACGTCGCACATCTCGGTGAGCACCGTGACCGCTTCCGACCAGTCGATCGGCGTTTCGATCTTCGACTCGCAGTGGGACTCCGTGAACACAGTGACGGTGAGCAACCTATCGATCGGCGTGGCTTCCGTGGAATCGGACTATACCTACATCAGCGGCGTCACGGCGACCAACACCACGCTCTCGGGTCCCTGGTCGATCCCGGACCTGTTCGGCGAAGTGCCCGCCTCGGCGGTCGCCACGGAGGAGGACAGCCTCGACACGATCTCGAACGTCCAGGCGACCGACTACCCGGTGGCCTACTTTGACGACGATTCGTACGCTCCCGGTGTCACGAACGTCAACGCGACCTCGGGCTACTACGGGGTCTACCTGAACTACACTTACGACGGCGTGTTCAGCGACCTCGGGATGTACAAGGACTGGGTCGGCGTGCAGATCGATTACGCCGACTACGACGACTCGGACAACGTCTTCACGATGAGCTCGTTCGTCGACTGCACGAGCTACGCGATCGCGTTCTACTACTCGTACGACAACCTGGTCTACGAGAACAACTTCATCGGCAACAACGGCGCCACCGGGACGTACAGTGCGGCGCACATCCAGGTCTACTCGGGCGGCGGCTACGGCGACTACAACTACTGGGATGCGGGCTACGAGCTCGGCGTGGACATCGGAAACTACTGGTCCGACTGGCATTCGTACAACTCGTACGGGTCGCTCGCGCCGTACCCGATCGGGGACGAGAACTACGACTACTACCCGCTCGGCGGCCCCGAGGGCAGCGTCGCGGTCACGTTCGAAGAGAGCGGGCTCGCCTCCGGTGTCACCTGGTCGGTGAGCCTCGGAACGACCACCGAGTCGACGGCGAACGGCTACCTCACGTTCTACGTCCTGCCCGGGACGTTGACGTTCACCGTGGGGGCCGTGGCCGGCTACTCGGAGAGCCCCTCCTCGGGCAGCGTCGTCGCGGTCGGCTCGTCGGTCTACGAGGTTCTCACCTACGTCGCGCAGTACAACGTCACCGTCAGCGAGTCCGGACTCCCCGCGGACACGAGCTGGACGGCGACGGTCGGCGGAGTCTCCGCGACCGGCACCGGAAACGTCCTCACCCTGGCCCTCGGGTCCGGGACGTATGCCTACCAGATCACCCCAGTGCCCGGCTACACCGCGTCGCCCTCGAGCGGAACGATCACCGTCGGCACGTCGAGCTACAACCTCGTCGTAACGTTCACGGCGGTGACCTACGCGGTCACGGTGACGGAGAGCGGTCTCGCGAGCGGCCAGAGCTGGTCGGCGACCGTAAACGGGGAGATGCAGTCCTCGACGGGGACCTCGATCACGTACTACCTTGCGAACGGTTCGTACGCGTTCTCCGCGGCGAACGTGAGCGGCTACTCGATCACGGCGGGCGGCTCGGGCACGCTGAAGGTCGCGGGTGCCGCCGCGGGTGTCTCGGTGACGTTCGCGTCGACCACGACGAGCTCGTCGGTCTCCACGGACACGTTCAACACGTGGTTCGCGGTCGCGATCGCGATCGCCGTGATCGCGCTCGTCTTGGCGCTGCTCGCGGTCTTCCTGCGCCGCCGGCGCGAGGACGGACAACCGGCCCAGGGCGCGCAGCCCTGGACCCCGCCGCCCGCCTCGGGCAGCCCCGCCGCGCCCGCCGCGGGGGGCTCCGGGAGCTGGAGCGAGGGACCACCGCCCAGCGGGGGATCCCCACCGAGCAGCTGATCCGGGCGGACGCTCGCCGTCGCGAACTCCTTCCGCCTCCCCGGGCCGAACCGGTCCGGGGCCGGCCTTCTTTTTTGAGTCGGTCGACAGCCGGGCCAGGGCCGGCAATCGGGCGACTTTTCCGGAAGCCGACGGGGCTCAACGCGCGCCCAAATCCGGGCGACCACGACCGCCACCGGCGGAGGAAGGTTGAGTCACGAGGGAAGGTTTCTATACTCGGACGTCTCGTCGCAGCCGACCATGACGAGCTCGCCTACCCTGCGGATGAGCGTTTGGCTGGTGCCGATTATCCTCGTTGTCTGCGCCCTGATGATCCTGCCGGCGGGTGCCGTGCTCAGCGGAGCGTCCGCTTCGTCGATCCACCCCGCGTCGGTCGCTCCGCCCTCGAGAACCCCGACCGCGAGCCCCGCGGTTCCGTCCGGTTCGAACGGCAACGTTCCGGGCCTGCCCTCGACCGCTTCGTCCTCGCTCCTTCAGAAATATGCTCACTCCTCCTCCTCGATCTCTCTCGGCTCCGCCACCTCGGCGCAGCAGTATGCCCAAGCGCTCTCCCAAGTTGCCTCGAAGCCCGGGTTCAGCGACAGCGGACCGATCAGTGCACTCGCCGCCGACATCAAAGCCGGCAAAGTCTCTCCCTCCTCCGTCTACCTTCCGAATCTCAACCTTCTCGAGTCTGGCCCGCGCACCCCCGGGGAGAACGTCGGGAGCGGCTACGCGTCGAACCCCGCTCCGATGGGGATCGGCGACTTCGGCCTGGGCGCCACCCCGTATGCCTACAACACCTCGCACTTCGAGGGCTCTCTCACGCTCAACTCGCTCAACGGGTCCGCGCCCGGAGCCTACTACTTCACCAGCCCTCCCGCGGCGACCGGTGGGTCCTACAACTCCCCGTACTATGTGGGGATCCAGCTCAACACCGTCACCTCGAACATCTCGACGCCAGGGAACAACCAGACCTCGCTCTGGACGCAGAACGTCGTGACGCTCAACGGAAACTGGGTCCAGTTCGAGGACAACGTCTGGAATTTCTCGAACTCGAACCTGAACGAGGGAACGATCCTCTCGGGGAACGGCACCGGGGTGTACCCCACGTTCTACTATGACTACGGTCCCGCGGTCCCCCTCACCTTCCCGGTCACCATCGACCTCTACAACAATGTCAGCGTAGTGAACCACAACGACCAGGTCACGTTCGGATACCGGGTGGTCGATTCGGCGGGCGCCTTCCAGGGCGTGTACGACACGGTGGTGTTCAACAACACCTGGGCACCGTTGGATCCCGAGTTCTCCCCCGCGTTCCAGGTGAGCGGGAAGTATACGACCCCCCTGGGTCTCGATTACGATTCCGAGCTGGTCTTCGGCGGGCCGGGCGGAGGATCCAGCGCGACCCTCTCGGCCATCAACGGCACCGAGTCGCTCGAGTACTCGAACCAATCGAGCGGCGGGTGGAAGAACGTGCCTTCCGCCTACGACTTCGGCACCGACACCGGCGAGACCGCGATCGGAGTGGCCGAGGTCTACACGCCCGCCGGGACGGTCGGGCTGAGCGCCGGGCCATCGCTCCTCTACGGGATGTGGAACTCCCAGCCCTCGGTACGCGCGGCCTCGGGCTCGATCCAACTCCAGGGGACGCTCACGCCGGACTGGGGTTTCGTCTTTGCCGGCGATGGCGGCGGATTCTGGAACCAGTCGTACGTCCCGACGAGCGCGACCGGTGGATTCGACACGTACCTCCCGCCGGTCAACGGCGTGTTCCCGAACGGCGGCACGTACTATGTCTTCGGTGTGGCCGATGGGTTCGGGCGCGTCGTGAAATCCTTCACGAGCTCCGACACCGGCGTCGCGCTCAACCCGACGTCCGACCCGGGGCAATCCACGGAGCCGCTCTACGTGAACGGGAACGCGCAGGCGGAGTCTGCGGCGTCGACCTTGATGGGGTGGACGACCGGCCCCTTGATGTTCAACGGACTCACGTTGCTGGCGGGGAACGACCTCGGCTTCGACGACGTGCTCTTCTTCAACCACCTGAACGACTGGGGCTACGTCTCGTTCAACCTCTTCCAGGCGACCGCCGTGACCGACACGATCAACGTCTCCGACGTTTACCAGGGGGACAGTGTCGGGATCGACAACATCTACTTCATGGACGGGGCGGCGATCGGTAGTCCGCCCACGGTGCTCGGACTCCCGCCCGTCGCTACCGGGTCGATCGAGCTCTACGGCGAACTCTTCGCCTTCTATTCCGACCCCCACGTCCTGGTGTCCAACGAGGAACTCCTCGGGTACTTCGGCGGGTCCAACCTCACGGCGACGCCGAACCCCTACTACAACCTTGACCTCGCCGGCGGCGCGATCGTCCTTTGGAACAGTCCGGGTGCGTCGATCCAGGATGTCCTCGCGGTGCACGGTTCCTACGGCGTCTGGGCCGCCGCTTCCCCAGACCTTACTTTCAACGAGGGGCTCGGCGCGCAGGGGGCGAACGCGCTCTCGCTCGTCGATTCGAACGACGCGACCGTGACCAATGTCACCGGCATCGAAAGCTTGGTCTGGCAGAACAGCGAAGGCATCGCGGATCAGGTGCCGTTCGGGATCTACGACGACGACAGCGCCGGCGGCACGTTCACGAACATCCTCGGAGTCGACGGCGGAGTCGGGTTCGCCGACTTCGGCGGGTCCGGCGCGGTCGTCAACGACCTGCAGTCGGGCGGTGCGTCCGATAATATCTCCGGTCTCTTCGACTTCTCGTTCGGAGCGCTGCTGAACGGCGCCGTTCACACCTCCATCAATAACACGACGGCCTACGACGAGGGGATCGGGGTGGCGGACGGACCCTACGGGTTCGGCAGCCTCGGCACGACCATCACCAACCTCAGCGCCCAGGGCTCGGGCGGTCTCGCGGTCAGCGTCGACCTCGAGGGCTCGGATTGGACGAACATCACGAACACGCTCATCAACGATACCGAGATCGGCGGCGCCCTCGACTTTGCCCAGAACACGACCTTCGAGGCGACGACCATCGTCGAGGCGGACGTGGGCCTCGAGGGCGACTACCTCGCGAACACTACGTTCGTGAACACCAACATCTCGGACGTGGACGACGGGATGGTGCTGGACGATGTGTACGCCACCACGTATACGAACCTCAACACGACCTCCCCGGTGTTCGATGAGGCAGGGGCCTGGCTCGAGAACGCCTACGACACCGTCCTCACGAACATCATCGGCTACGGCGCACCCGCGGTCTACCTCGACGGCGGCGCGACCGTCACCGGCACCGACATCAACGGCACCGACGAGATCTTTGGCCCCGCCGTGATTCTCCAAGACGGGGCGGGCGCCACGTTCACCGACGTGATGGGGAGCGACCTCTCGATCGGACTCGGGCTCGATAACTTTGACAACACGACCGTGACCACGGTCATGACGACCGTGGATTCGGACGGAGTGATCATTGAGGACTCGAACGGTGACAGCGTGACGGGCGTCACCGCCACCGCCAGCTCGATCGGAGTTGACATCATCGATTCGTACTCCATCTCCGTCACGACCGTCTCCGCCTCCACCGACTCGATCGGGGTCGAGGTCGAGGAATCGCACAATGTCACCGTCCAGGGCGTCACGGTCTCGGACCCATCGATCGGAGTCTACGTCGACGACTCGTCGTACGACTCGGTCAGCCAGGTCACGGCCTCCAACCAGTCGATCGGGGTCAAGGTCGATGACGGGGACTGGAACACGGTCAGCAGCGTCACCGTGTCCAACATGTCGGTCGCGGTCTTCTCGGTCGACTCCGAGTGGACGACCGTGAGCGGCGTCACGGCGACCAACACAACGTTGTCGAGCCCGTGGAGCGACGGCCTGTGGGACGGCCTGCCCGCGGTCGCGGCGGTCGTGACCCAGGATGACGGCATCGATGCGATCTCGAATGTCCAGGCCACGACGTACCCGGCCGCCTTCTACGATATCGACTCGTTCGACCCGGGCGTCGACAGCGTGAACGCGACCTCGAGCACCTACGCGCTCGTCCTGAACGGGACGTACGACGGCGTCTTCACGAACATCGGCGCGTACATGGACTGGGCCGGGATCGTGATGAACAGCGACGCGGACGACAACGTGATCACCCAGAGCTCGTTCGTGGACTCCACCAGCTACGGGGTCGCGATCTACTCGGGCGAGGACAACATCGTCTACGAGAACAACTTCCTCGCGAACAACGGAGCGACCAGCACGTACAGCTCGGCGCACATCCAGGCGCTGGGCGAGGAGTTCAACTGGTTCGACGGGGAGGACCTCGGAACGTACACGGGCAACTACTGGTCCGACTGGCACTCCTACAACTCGGAGGGCGTGCTCGCCCCGTACCCGCTCGGCTACGAGAACTGGGATTACTACCCGCTCGGGGGGCCCGAAGGAACGGTCGCGGTCTACTTCTACGAGAGCGGGCTCGCGTCGGGCGTCTCCTGGTCGGTGACGTTCAACGGGGCGACGGAGTCGACGCCGAACACCTGGCTCGTCTTCTACGCGGTCCCCGGGACGTACTCGTTCACGGTGCCGAGCGTGGTCGGCTACTCGGAAAGCCCCTCCTCGGGCAGCGTCTCGGCGAGCGGCACCTCGGTGAGCGAATACCTCACCTACACCGCCCAGTACAACGTGACCGCCACGGAGACGGGACTTCCGTCGGGCACAACCTGGAGCGTCACGGTCGGCGGCATCACGGCGACCGGTACCACCTCCACGCTCAGCGTCGCGATCGGGTCGGGCACGTATCCCTACCAGATCACGCCGGTACCTGGGTACCGTGCGTCCCCCTCGAGCGGCACGCTCACGGTCGTCAACGGCGCCTACAACCTCATCGTGACCTTCACCCAGGTCACGTACGCGGTCACCCTGACCGAGAGCGGGCTCGCGAGCGGCACCAGCTGGTCGGCGACGGTCAACGGGAACACCCAGAGCTCCGTCGGAACGTCGATGACGTTCTACCTGCCGAACGGAACGGCCACGTTCTCAATCGCGAACGTGAGCGGCTACTCACTCTCGAGCTACTCGGTCACCCTCACGGTGGCCGGTTCGCCCGCGGGCGCGTCACTGACGTTCACGCCGAACACCACGACCTCGCTGGTCTCCTCGGACACGTTCAACACGTGGCTCGCCGTGGCGATCGCGGTCGCGGTGATCGCGCTCGTGATCGCCCTGCTCGCCGTCCTGATGCGCCGCCGACGTGACGGGCAGCAACCGCCGCAGGGGGCCCAGCCGTGGACCCCGCCGCCCGCGGAAGGAGCCGCCGGGGCTCCTCCCGCTGCCGCATCGGGAAGCTGGAGCGAGGGACCGCCCGCCGGGGGTTCGCCGCCGAGCTAGACGAGCGCTTGCGCTCCGCGAACGAACCCCTTCCCCTCCCCCGGGCCCGAACGGCCCGGGGTGAAGTTTGTTGTCAGCCCTTATTCGAACCGGTCGACCGCCCCTCCGTCGAGGCGGTCACTTCGAATTCGAATAGGCCGAAAGGTCGTCGTCCTGCTCGATCTCCAGCAGGTGGCCCATCCGGTTGCGCTTCGTGAGCAGATAGGTCCGGTTGACCTCGTTCGAGGGCACCTCGACCGGGATCCGGCCGGTGATGCGGACGCCGTGGCGTTCGAGGTCCTGGACCTTCGCCGGATTGTTCGTCAGGATCTCGATCGAGCGGACGTGGAGCGCGTTCAGCATGTGCGCCGCGATCTCGTAATCCCGCTCGTCCGGGCGGAAGCCGAGCAGCTCGTTCGCCTGCACGGTGTCGTAGCCCGAATCCTGCAGCTGGTAGGCGCGGACCTTGTTCACGAAGCCGATCCCCCGGCCTTCCTGGCGCAGGTAGAGGACGATGCCGCGGTCCATGCGGCCGATCCGTTCGAGGGACTCGAGGAGCTGGTCGCGACAGTCGCAGCGCAGGGAGCCGATGGCGTCCCCGGTGAGACATTCGGAGTGCACGCGGACGGGCACGTCCTCTTTCTCGAAGACGTCCCCGTGGACGAACGCCGCGTGGTCCTGCCGGTCGAGGCAGTTCTCGAACGCCACGACCTGGTAGTCCCCGAAGCGCGTCGGGAGCTTCGCGAGCGCGCGGACGCGCACGCACTCGTCGGGCTTGCCTTCGCAGCGATGCTCGTCCCCCTCGCGAAGGAGCTGCTCGACGATCGGACCCGGGATGCCCATGGCCGTCCGCTTCGGGATGGCCAACGGGACCTGATAACGATTCAGGGGCGCGACCGACGGAAGGGGAGCAGGTGGCGCGGAGGGAACCGCGCCGCCCGCCCCCTTCGGGGGGGGGCCCGCGCCTAGGTCAGCACGTGGATGTTGTGCTGCGCGCTGATCTCCCGGAGCTTCTTCGGCCAGACGGTCACGGTGACCTCGCCGATGTGCGCCTTGCGGAGCAGGAGCATCTGGGTCCGGCCCTGCCCGATTCCGCTGCCGATCGAGAGCGGGATCTGGCCGTTGAGGATCGCCTGGTGGTACGGGAACTTGAGGAAGTCGAGCTGCCCGGACATCGTGAGCTGGCGGCGGAGCGTCTCCGCGGTCACCCGGATCCCGCCCGACATGAGCTCGTGGCGGCGGTGGGTCACGGGGTTCCACGTGAGGATGTCGCCGTTGAGCCCGTGCATCGGCCGTCCGTCCTCCGAGCGGGTCTCGGTCACCCAGTCGTCGTAGTCGGCCGCGCGCATCTCGTGCGGGTAGCCGTCTTTGAGCGGCCAGCCGATCCCGATCAGGAAGAGGGCCGGATACTTCTGGAGGATCGCGGTCTCGCGCTGCTTGCGCGGAAGGTCGGGATACGTGTCGAGCAGGTCCTCCGCGTGCATGAAACGGATCTCGTCGGGGAGGTTGGGGTAGCGCGGGTCCTTGAGCTGCGGGAAGAGGCGCTGGACGTGCTTCTGGGCGCCCGTGATGACCTTCCAGATGCGCCGGACCGTGTCCTTGAGGTAGTCGAGATTGCGGTCCTCGACCGTGATCGCCTTCTCCCAGTCCCACTGGTCGACGTAGGCGCTGTGGTCGTGGTCGAGGAAGTAGTCCTTGCGGACCGCGCGCATGTCGGTGAGCAGCCCCTCCCCCGGTTGGAGGTCGAACTGCTTCAGGGCCATGCGCTTCCATTTCGTGGCCGCCTGGACGACCTGGGCGTCCACCGGGTGGAGGTTGCGGTCGTTCGAGATATGGAACTGGATCGGCGTCCGGGAGCCGTCCCGGTCGAGCATGTCGTTGACCCCGCTCTCGGTCTCGACGATGAGCGGGACCTGGACCATCATCAGGTTGAGCTCCTTCGCGAGGTGCTCTTCGATGTAGCCTTTCACGGCGTAGATCGCATGCTGCGTCTGACGCGGAGAGAGGAGCGGATCGTAATCGGTCGGAAGCACGTGGTCGACCTGCTCGTAGGTCCCGATTCCCGGGCCGGCGAGGTCGGCTTTCTTTAGATCGGCGGTTTCTGTCGCGGGCATCGAGTACCGGGGCGGGGTGCGCGGGAATAAACTCCCCGTCAAGCCTGTTCGACACGCCGGCAAATCCGAATCGACCGGAACTCCGGTTGGCGGGACCGGCCGAGGCCGGGTCACGCTCGGTTCATGGCGGCCGGGATCCGCCCGCCCGCGTGCCGAAGGAGGATGATTGCGGGGACCGCGGGGGCGATCAGGACGACCCAGATCTCGAGCGGATTGCTCACGAGCGCGAGCACGACCCCGCCGGCGAGGGTCGCGAGGATCCCACCGACCGCCATGAACGCCCCGATCGCCCCGTTGTACGAGCCGACCTCTTCCCGCGGAGCCAGGTTCGAGGGGAGGGTCGAGTTCGGGATGGCGACGAGGTTCTCCCCGAGGGTGAGGACGACCACCGCGACGAAGAAGACGACCACGGGGAAGACGTTCCAGAGACCGGCCGCCCCGAGCCCGACGAACGCGATGCCGTAGAGCGCGAGGCCCAGGATCCCGATCGAGGTGTGCCGGCGCCCGATCATGCTCTCGGTGGTGGCACTTTGTCCAAAGACGACGACGAGCCCGTTCAGGGAGAGGCCCGCTCCGAGCAGGGCGTAGGAGACCCCGAGCACATTGTGCACGTAGAGCGGGAAGATGATCGCCCACTGGGCGGCCACGAACGCAGCGAGCGCGAACGCGACGGCCACCTCGAGGGCGACCCGGTCCTTCGCGAGGATGCGAAGGCTCTCCCCGAAACTCCGGCTCCGCCCGGCGGGCTGGGGGGCCCCGAGGGGGCCGGACGGTTCGGCGGCCGCGCGCGCCCGGTCCCGGGGCGACGGCTCGAGCATGAAGTACAGCACGGCCGTCGCTCCGGCGATGATGATCGCCGCGATGGCGACGCCGCCGGCGAACCCGATCACCGAGATGAAGAGGCCTCCGAGGGCCACCCCTGCGGCATATCCGGCGTTGAAGCCGATCCGATAGAGCGTGAATCCTCGGGTCCGGTCCGACCCCTCTCCGAAATCCGCGATATAGGCGGCAAACGCCGGTCCGGCGATCGAGGAGATCGAGCCGCCCACGATCGCCGCCGTGATCGCGAGCGCGAGGGATTCGATCGAGAACGCGTAGGCGAGAAGACCGGTCGCGAGGGCCTCGCAGGCCAGGCCGAGGAGCATGAGGTTCTTGCGGCTGAACCGGTCGGAGACGAGCCCTCCGAGGACACCGAACGGGATCTGGATGCTTCCGATGAAGACGATGATGAGCCCGATCTCGACGTAGCCGAGGGCGAGGACGTTGTGCAGGTAGAGCGCGATGAACGGCCCGTAGAGGGCGTTTCCCAACATCCGGATGCCAACGCCGAAGGCGAGCAGCTGGATGTTCCGGTTGACGGCTGTAGCGCGCACTCGATGCCCCTGCGCTTCCTCTCCCCCGCGGACTTACGGATGGAAGCTGACTCGCGTCCTGCCCCGAGTCGGGTGCCCGGGGGAACCGGCCGCCGACCGGCGAGGCGTTGGCCCCCCGCGGAGGTGCCGGCGATATTCAGCTACGGTGGGACGTTGACACTTCACGGCCGAGAGATCGGGTCCGCGAAGAAAAGGACACCTCACTCCGCGTGAGTCCCGGGGGTAACCTTCCCGGGGGGATTGCGCCCCGCTCGAGCCCTGCGGCGAGCGAGGCTGGGACCGAGAAATCTGATAGAGTCGCGGGCCTCCCGTTCGCCATGCCCTGGGTTGCCGTGAACCGGATCACCGTGGAATCGCCGGCGGAAGCCGACCGAGTCGTGGAAGCATTTCGGCACCGAGCGGGCAAGGTCGACCTGCAACCGGGATTCCTCGGTCTCGAGGTTTGGCGCGAGGAGGACGGCCGGGAGGTCATGGTCTCCACCCGATGGTCTACGAAGGAGCAGTTCTCCTCCTGGGTCAACGGTCCCGCGTTCCAGGAGGCCCACCGCAAGGCGAAGGGCGGTCCGGGCGCCGCCCACGGGACGGTGTACGAGGTGGTCCTGTAATGTTGCCGGACGCCCGCGGGACCGATTGATTCCGGGTTCGGGTCCCGAGCCGCTGCCCGGTTCACAGGCGAAGTCCGAGCAGGACCTCTCCACCGACGAGGGTCATCCGGCTCCGCAGACCCCAGGCTCCGAGTCCCCCTTCGCGGTAGCTCAACTCCTTCCGCTCGACGACCCGAAAGCCTCGGGAGCGGAACAGGGCGATCGACGCGAGGTTGTCCTCCTCGGCCGCCGCGTACGCCACTTGGGCATGTTCCCGTCGGAAGAGTTCGAGAGCATCGTCGAGCAATCGACCTCCGAGGCCCTGACGACGATGGGCGCTCGCCGTGGAGAGATAGTAGACATACCCTACTTCGGGCTCGAGGCGCTCAAGCACCGACACGGCCGCCACCTCGCCGTGAATCTCGACGGCGCGCACCCATGTCGCGACGCGAAGCGTTCGCTTGGCGTGCCAGCGGTAAATGCCCTCGAATCCGTCCTTGATCGCCGGGACCGCTCGCTCGCGATCCTCCCCCAGGAGGTCGACCAGCTCGCCGGGGTCCCGGGTTGGGGGCTTCGACTCGACCTCCTTCACGGTGATCTCCTCAACGGGACGGGTGGGTGCGGGGGCGGGATTGCCCGTTCCCCGGACCATCACGGTCCGACGTTTCCGCTTTCGAATAATACTCCGTCGGTTGCTCCCGAGCGAGCCGCGGCATGAGCGATTCCCCTGCGCCCGGGACGAGCCCCGTCGGAGCCCCCCCGGTCCGGGTCACCCGGACCGACGTTCTGCTGCTCGTGGCCCTGGGGGTCCTGTGGGGCTCTGCGTACGTGGCGATCCGGCAAGGGATCGTGGCCGGCGCGTCCCCCTTCCTCTTCGCCGCCGTCCGATACGGGCTTGTCGCCGTCTTGTTCGCCCTCATCGCCTCCGTGCGACGAGAACCGTTACCGGAACGACGGGCCGCGCTCCTCTCCGCCGCGGTGGGGGGAACGCTCATCATCGGAGTCTACGGCGCGTTGCTCTATTGGGGAGAACAATTCACGAGCGGTGGATATGCCTCCGCGCTCTCGGGAACCGCCCCGCTCTTGACGGTCGTCTTCGCGACCGCCCTTCTGCCCTCCGAACGGCTGCGCCCCGCGGCCCTCGTGGGGATCGTCGTTGGATTCCTCGGGGTGGTCACGCTGGTTCTCCCGACGCTCCTCGGAGGCCTCGGGTCGGACTGGAGGGGTCCCCTCGCCGTCACGGGAGCGTTCGTTGTCTTCCCGCTCGGGTCGGTGCTCCTTCGGCGATGGGGCCACGGTGGAGAAGGAACCTGGCAACTCTCTCTCCAATTCGCCGTCGGGGCGACGGTTCTCGCGCTGGCGGTTGGGGTGGTACCCGGGCCGGAGGAGTTGCCGTTCACGTTCACGGTCTGGGTTTCGCTCCTGGCGCTGGTGGTGTTCGCGTCGCTGTGCGGATATTTCGTCTACTTCCGTTTGCATCATCGCATCGGGCCCGGACGCGCCAACCTGGTCGCCTACCTGATCCCCCTCGTCGGGATCGGAATCGGCTCCGGGTTCTTCGGCGAGCCGATCACCGTCTGGGAGATCGGAGGGTTCCTCCTCGTGGCCACCGGTCTTTCGCTTGTCTTTTTTTCCACGAACCGGGCCCCATCGGCAGCCCCCGGACGTCCGCCCATCCGAGCGGAGGAACCGACCTCCGGGGGCCGCCCGTAGCCGACCCGCTGCCGGACCCGTTTCTCGTCCTGGTCTGCCCTCAGCCATGGTCTCCCGTGCGGTACGAACAGTTCGTACCAGAGGGTCATAGCCCGGGCGGGAGTCCGAAGCCCGACCCGGGGACTGCTGTGGACGCCGAAGGCTGGGGAATTGCGGCCTCTCTGGGGATACTGACCGGCGTTCTGATGATCCTCACGGGCCGAGGATTCGTCAAGTTCTACCTCACGCGCAAGCACTCGCAACTCGGCTGGGGCGTGGGGCTCGGATTCGGCGCCACGGCGACGCTGATCGAGCTTCTGGCCTACCTCGGTACGGTCTCCGTCCTCATGCTCCAGGCGTACGTGTTCTTTTCCGCCGCGATCGTCGGCACGCTCTCGCTGGGGTCGGTGCGGGCGTTCCGCCGACCGATCTATCGGAACCTCTACGCCGGGTACATCATCGCCGCGTCGGCCGTGGTCGGATTCTTCTCGTTCACGACCCCGGTGTCGCCCTCGATGATCCAAGGAGGGGTCATTTCCGGGAACCCGCCCGCGTTCCTCCTGGTCCTTTCGTCCTTCATCACCGTCCCCGCGACCATCGTCCTCCTGGGATTCGCGGTGATCTCGCTGCGCCGCGCCTTCCACTGGAAGGGCCTTCTCATGATCGCGGGCGCGAGCGTGCTCGCGGGCGGCGGTGTCTTTTACATCGCCTCGTTCCCGGTCGCCCTCTACTACGCCGAATTCGTCGGCATCGTCCTCCTCTTCATCGGGTTGACCGACTTCTCGCGGTGGCTGACCCCCGCGGCGACCCCCGCCAGCACTCCGACGAATCGTACGGCCTAGATTCGGCGTTCCCCGGTCGCGCCTTACGGTCCCCGGGCTCCGGGGTCGCTTCGGTCGGGGCCGGGATTTGAATCGGGAGTTGCGGGGGTTGCCGGGGCTCCGTCCTCCGATCCCCGGAGGCGATAGCTCCAGACGAGGCCGTGGCCGCGGGCTCCCGTCTCGGCTGCGAGCCGGGCAGCCGCCGAGGCGAAGGAGGCGACCCCGCCGAACGTCAGCGGCGCGCCGAGCCCGGAAGACCAGCTCGCGAGGTAGGCGCGCGCGATGTCGAGCCAACCATCTCCCGAAGGCAGGGTGTGGAGCTGGAATCGGGGATGTACTCGAAACCAGGTCGAAAGTCGACGGGCCTCCGCCGCTCCGCAGTTCTGGACCAGGACGTGGACCCGGGTCCCCGGCGATGCGGCCCCGTGGAGTTTTCGCAAAAGGATGAGCAGATCGTGCCACTCGCTCGGCGATTTGTATTCCGGGCCGACCCAGCTCTCCAGCCGCTGGAGGGCGGTCATGAGGTCGCCCGGGTCCTCGCTCTCGGCGGTGAAAAGAATCCCCCCCGAGACTCCCGGACGGACAAGCGTTTCGGCCCCCGATTCCGAGAGGGCGGGGAGCTGGGGCCGGTCGCTCACACCGAAGACCAGGGCGCGGCGGGGCGGCTGCAGGACCACTCCGAGGAGATCGACCCGCCGGGGAAGCGGCCCCGCTCCCGATCCGTCGAAAGGAGAGCCCGGGGAGGCGCCGATCGACTTCCAGGTACGGTAGACCTGCATGTGACTGACTCCCAAATGGCGCGCCAGGCTCCGGGTCGTCCATCGCACTCCGGAGGCCGGGGGGTTCTCTCCGGTCGCACGGAGAATCCGGTCGGCCAGCTGAGTGCCCTCGACCCCTCTCGGGCGCGGCTTCGGCGCGTCTTCGAGGCCGCCCTCCAAACGGTGCGTGACGAAGCGGCGACGCCAGAAGGCGACGGTGGCCGGATCGAGCGACAACGTCCTCGCGATCTCCCGGTTCGACCGCCCCACCGCCGCGCCAAGAAGTATCCGGGCCCTCTCGCGGACGCGACGCGGAGTGGTACGTTGGGTGATCCAGCTTCGGAGCTGGGCCCACTCCTCGGCGGTCAGGGTGATCTTCGCGGCGCGGCGCACGACTCGGGCATCGCGTTCTCGCTAAAAAACCGCCGCAGCGCCGCCCCGGATTCCTAGCCGAAAGGGGCGGGCGGCTCGTTCGAACGAGTCAGTTCGCCGCCACCGCGATCGAGGGAGTCGAGCAATCTACGCAACTCCCCTCGCCGTGCGATCGGAAGGCCTGCCGCAGACATTCGCTGCAGACGGGCCGCAGGCAGCGGGGACACGGGCCGCTCATCCGCAGATTGACGACCACCCTGGAGCAAGAAGCGCAGACGCTCTTCGGGCGCTCCGGTTCGGGGGTGCGCCGGGGAAGCCGGTGCTTCACTGTGCTCACGAGCCGGTCGGTTCCCCGGAGGTGCGGCGGGATCGGATTCGCCGCTTCGAGGTAGAGGTCGACTGCCGGCGCGGCCGGCAACGGAAACTCCCCCATCCAGCGGGGCGGCGAGGAGGAGCGATCTTCGGGGACCGCGGGCGGCACCGAGGCCGGGCCGGGCGGCAGGCGATCGCTGGTTTCCATCGCCAGGTCCAGTTCGTCCTCGATCGACGGCGGCGCCTCCCTCGGGAAACGCGGAGAATCCGTGGCCGCGGCGGCACGCAGGATGTTCCCGGGAGAAGTTCCTACCCGATCGGAATCGCGCATGCCGACTCGGTCCGGGGCGCCCGTCAGAAAAGGGGTGTGCTCGCCGGGTGCGGGAGGGAAGAGTCGGTCGAGTTCCTCTTCGGTGTAGCCGGTCGAGGGCGCGGCGGGGGCGGGCGGGGTGTGAAAGAGAGCCTCCACGGTGACCGGCGATCGAATGGGCGGCCTCGCCTCGCCCGGGGTGCGGGCGGTCGGTTCGGTCCCGTCAGCCCGAGCGAGGTCCCCGGGCAGGGAGGTAGCCCGCACGCCCCGGCCCTGGGCTCGGGTCGGGATCGCGACCAAACTTCCAGGACGGCCGGCCGAGTACGCGGTTCGCGCGGATCCCCTTGACGCAGGCGGGCCGAGCCGGCGTGTCTCGCGAGGAAGCCAGGAGATCCACGTCTCGTCGGCGGGACTCGGGGGCAGGGAGAGAACCCGCCAATCGTAGCCCTGTCTCGAGAACGATGAGGTGAGGTGGGCTCCACTTGGCCGCCTCGGCCCGGCAACGGAGGAGGAGCCGGGGGTCGTCGTTGGGGGCGCGACCGCAGGGACCGACATCAACGGCGCTGGCGCGGGGGGAGTCGTGGACCACCAATACGCGCCGAAGAGAGTGGCCGCCGTCCCCCATCCCACCAGGAAGAGCGCGAGGCTCGCCGCGGGACCGGGCGAGGCCCATCCCGACATGAGCAGGCCGAGCCCCACGGACGCCGCCCCGAGGCCGCCCGTGGGAAGAATCCAGCGGTACGCCAGATCGAGGGTCCGCTCGCCGGAGGACGCCGCGGACGCCGAAAGCAAAGGAACCCGGGTCATGCCGATACCGAGGGAAGGTGCCGGAAAAGTGGACTTGAACCTATCGGGGCACTGGAACGTTCTCCGGGTCCCGTGACCCTCGGAAACGGCCCTAGGACCGGGGCGCGGGTCCGATCAGCGTCGGAGCCTCGGGTCGAGCGCGTCCCGCAGGCCGTCCGCGAGGAAGTTCACGCTGATGGCGAAGAGGAAGAGGACAAGTCCCGGGAAGAAGAACTGCCACCACGGGAAGGTGCAGGTTCCGTTGAGGGAGGTCTGGCACGCTTCGATGAACGAATAGAGCACCGCTCCCTGGACCGAGAAGGCGGTCAGCGTCCCCCACTCGGGAAAATTCAGCCGCGGAAAGACCGGGAAACCGATGAAGACGATCGCCGCGATCAGGAGGGGAACGGTTCCCACGTCGAGGGAGAGCTGGACGAACACCGGGTACATGCTGTTCGGGATGATGTGTTTACGCAGCATCCGGCCGCCCCGGGCGCCGGAGGCCTTCGCGGCCTCGACGTAGCGCTGTTCGCGGATCACGAGGACCTGTCCTCGCACGATGCGCGCGTAGACGGGCCACCACGTGATGACGAACGCCACGATGACGAGACCGACCCGGTCCCAGAGCGACGTGATCGATTCGGCGAACGTCGCGAGGATGATGACGACGAGCAGGAGACCCGGGATGGAGAGGAAGATGTCGGTCGTTCGCATGATCACCTCGTCCACGACACCGCCGTAGTACCCGGAGATGACCCCGAGGAGCAGCCCGATGAGCGCCCCGGCCCCGACCACGCCAACCGAGATCGTCACCGACCACTGGGTTCCCTTGATCAGCCCGTCGAAGGTGTTGTAGAACACCGGCTCCGACGGGTTCAAGGTCAGGGAGCCGAACGGCAACGGGCCGAGGGACGCCGGCGCCAAAGTGACGGTGGGACCGATCACGGACGGCATGCCGACCGGCGTCAGGTAGCAATTCGGCGCGGGGGGCAGCTCGCCCGCCTGGTAGGTGCAGACCTGGGGGAAGATGGGATGGGGGACCGGGGCGGCCCCGTTCGTGGCCTGATACGGGATGAGCTCGGTCGAAGAGGCCGGGTAGAAGAACGAGTAAACGAAGAGCAGGGCGAACCCGATCAGGATCGCGAGCCCGATCATGGCGAGAGTGTTCTGCCGGAAGAAGTACCATGTCCTCCGGTATTGATCGAGCCGCGGGTTGACTCGTCGGGGAGTGCGCGAGCGGCTCCTCCTCGGGGTCGATGGCTCCGCCACGCTACTCTCCCAAAACGGACACCCTGGGCTCGCTATTTAGCCATTCAGCGAAGCCCGCCGCCGAGGACCTCCTGCCGGGCACCGCCAAGTCGGCTTCTCCGAGGTCCCGTGCCCGCCGGGGCGCCGGGCCCCACCTCACCGGCAGCGGGCTCGAGCGAACTCTCGGCGCCGCGCCCGTCACAATCCGATCGCGAGCAGGGCGTTCATCGCCTGCTCCAGGGTCTGGTCGGCCGAGCCGGAGGCGTTGATCCGAACCCATCGGGGGGGCTGGAACATCTGCTCGAACTTGCGTTTGACCTTGACCAGGTACGGCTCGTCCTCGAACGCGTCCCGCACCCCCTGGGCCTCGACCCGCTTCACCGCGACGTCGACCGGGGCGTCCAGGTAGAGGACGAGGTCCGGCTCGAGCGCCACCGCGCGCTCGATGCGGTCGACCTCGCGCCACGCTTCCGGGGAGAGGCCGGGATACTGGTAGGCCAGCGTGGAATAGAACGACCGGTCCTGTATCACAAGGTCTCCCATCTCGAGGGCCCGCTCGATCTGCGGTCGCAGCAGTGCTCGGTCGACCGTGTGGCACAGCGCAGCCGCAACCGAGTCGATCTTGCTGAGCCGGGCGAACTCGGAGCGAAGAAACTTGTCCGTGGGTTCGCGGAAGCTCGATATCGAGTGCCCCCGACCGAGCAGGGGCGGAACCAAGCGCGCGGCGAGCTCCGTCTTTCCCGTCCCGTCGATTCCCTCGATGACGATGTACGTCGCGCGTTCGCTCATGTACGCCCCGCCGCGATCGGAATCGGGAGGAGCGCGGGCCGGAACGTGTGACGGGTCCGCATGCCCTCGGCCCATCTCCTCCCGGCCCATAATACCCGTCGGGGGCGGTCTTCGGAACTCGGAACCCTCCGACCGCGAACTTCCGCCGCGGGGAGGAGACGGCATCGGCGATGGTCGGGCGGAGCCCCCGGCGGAACGGAGAGTTCAGGGGCGACCGAACCTCCCTTCAGCTCGTTACCTTCGCGGCCCCGTCGCCCTAATAGGGCGGGCTCCGATTGGTCCGCCACGCAGGGGAGATTTCGCGTGGCGCGGGAAAGAAAATTCGGGGTCCGGATCGAGCGGAAAGCACCGACCCGACTCCTTCCGTTCGAGCGATTCTTCCAGGGCTTCGGTGACGTCCCTGCCGTTCGCGAGCTGTTCGGCAAGAGCACCCCCCGGGTGCTCAAGAACCTCAAGGTCGAGTTCTTCTCCGCCCGCTTCGGGTACATGGGCACGAGTGACGTGGACGGCCATCTCTTGGTGAGCACGCACCATCTGAGCGACTCCGATTTCCGGACCGTCTACCTCGACGTCGTCCACGAGCTTTGCCACGTGAACCAGTTCCGGAAGGGCCGACCCCTGTTCTACCCCAAATTGAGCTACGTCGACGCGCCGTCCGAGATCGAAGCCTACCGGTTCACGGTGAAGGAAGGTCAGCGGATCGGCATGACGACTCGGGAGCTCATCGACTACCTCAAGGTCGAGTGGATCACCAAGGCGGAGCATCGCCGCCTCGCGCGCCACACGGGCCTGGTCGGGAAGGCTTCCCGCAAGAGGGCCCACCGTGCTCGGCTGCGCCGTTGAGCGCCGGTCGCCCGGAAATCTATCGGGGCACCATCGCCCGGGCCAGAATGTCGGCGATCAAGGGGACCGCGCCGAGGGGCACGGGCCGCGAATCGCGCAGGGGCCCTTCGCGGATACCTTTCTCGCAGACCAGCCGGCCGTTCTTCCAATCCCCGATGTGCTCGCAATCCAATCGGAAGACGTAGTCGAAAAGACTGCGACCGGGGCCGGCCGATTCCGAGTATCCGACAAAGACCGAGAAACCCGCGCTCCGGTGCACGGAGAGAATGGGAGAGACCCGATTCGCGGGAAATGCGGCCATCAGCCGGTGCGCGTTCGTGACGGCCAGGGCCCCCGGCCGGCCGTCGGAGGGGCGCGTCGCGAGGATCCGCTGCGAGGTCTCCGGCAATCGCAGGAACTCGCTCAACTGCGTCAACGAGGCCGGCGCCTCGTCCGAGCGGATCAGGCTGAACAGGGCGAGGTTCGCGGTGAGGTCGTCCGGCCGCAGCGCGTCCGGCCTTTCAACCTTCCAGAGGCGTTCCTCGGGGACCCATCCGAGGCGCACGGGGTCGAATGCGGTCCGTTCCTCCCCGGGCACCCCGATGTCGACCCATTGGAACTCGGGGGTCGTGGCCTGGGCGAGAGCGAACAGAGTGAGCGTAACGAGCGGCCGGGACGGGCCGTAGACGAACACCGCGTTCGGATTGTCGAACAGGTCCGCCGGGAAGATCGGCGCGGGCCGCTCGGGAGCCGCGCCCGCCGTGGGTGGACGACGGGGAGGCAGCCGAGGGGAGATACCCGCCGCTCCGGTCGGGTCGGCGGGGAGCCGGTTCACGGGGCCGGACCGGTTCGGGTCGATGACCAGCGGCGCCGGCGAAGGGGGTGTGGAACTCGACATAGGCGGCTTCGGACCCAGGTGGTCCGAACACCCAAGGCGCCTCGGCGACCAAGAGCAATTCCCGAACGAATTCGGAGCTCCGAACGGGTTCGGCACCCGCGAGCGCGGTCCGGGGTTTCCGGGGCGACCGCCCCGACCCATCGCCGCGGGGCGAACGGGCCCCCGGGGCGGCGGGAGAACCTCGCTTCGGTTTATATTCCGGGGACCCGTTCACCGAGGATGGCGGGCGATCCGCTTCCGGCCCGACCGGTTCGGTACGAATGTGACCTCACGAAACCGCTCACCCAAAGGGCCCCCGACAAGGTTCGCGTCGCGCGGGGCCCGAAGCGGCTCTTCGTCCAAGTTCGACGCGCTTCGGCTCTCGGAAGAGAACCGTACGGTCGACCGCCTTCTGCTCGCGACGCTTCGGGTCCACATCCCGAAGGGGCTCTGGACCGGCCCGTTCTCGAGAGCTCACCCGAACGTCCGGCTCGAAGTGATGAACCGCGCTGACGTGAGCAAGGACGTCTCGGTCTCGGACTACTGGATCAGCGGCGATCCCCCCGGAGTGTGGGCGCGAGAGATCGCCGGGTACTCCGACGTCATCAAGGTCGACAGCCTCGCGGAGGTCGGAGGAGGGTGTCTGTATCGGATCACGTACCGCAACCCACCGGTCATCTACTTCTACCGGAAACTCGGGATGCCCATCCCGCTCCCGATCCACATCCAGGGGGGCCTCATCCATTGGGAGGTGGTGGCGCGGCACAAAGAGTTCCAGGCGGTGCTTCAGCACGTGCGCGAACTCGACCCCGAATTCGAGGTCGCGTCGCTCCGCCGCCGTCCACTTCGGAACCACCTGCCCATTCTGACGGACGCCCAGCACCAGCTCCTCTCGGAGGCCATGGCCGCGGGATACTTCGCGGTCCCCCGGGGGATCACGCTGACCGATCTCGCGAAGCGGCTTGACCGGAGCAAATCGGGGGTTTCGGAAGCGATCGCGCTCATCGAGAAGAAGCTGCTCGAAAGCGCGATGCGACCGTCCCTGAACAGTCCGTAGCGCCGGCGGCCGGTGCCGGGCCTCAGGGGTTTCCGGCCTCGGCCATCGACCGGGGGAATCGACTCGGGGAGAACGAGACCGTTCCATCGGGGACGGACCAGGAGAAGACCTCGAGCCGGAGCCGGCCCGCCCGGACGAGGGGGTCGTTCTCGAGGAGCTCACGGGCCTCGGGTACGCCCAGTCGGAGGAGACAGATTCCCACGATGCGCCGGTCGGCCGAAGCCTCGCACGGGCCCGCGGCGAGGAGCCGGCCATCGGCATGCAGCCCGGCGAGATGGGCCATGTGGGCATCCTGGAGTGCGGCCGCTTCCCGACCTTCGAGCCGCGGCGCCCCGTCCGGCCGTACGAGCAGAACGACCGTGAATTGGTCAAACTGCATCGGTCCGACTCACCCGGCGGCGGGATCGGTGCCCGCGGAGCCCAAGGCGGCGGCTCTGGCAGCGACCCAGTCGCGGACCCGGGATTCGAGCATCCCCAACGGGATCGCTCCCTCCTCGAGGACGCAATCGTGGTAACCGCGAACGTCGAACCGACCTCCGAGGGCTGCCTCGGCTCCGGTGCGAAGCTCGCGGATCTTGAGCTGACCGACCTTGTACGCGAGCGCTTGTCCCGGCCAGACGATGTAGCGGTCGACCTCGACCTCGATGTCGTGTTCGGCCTTGCCCGCGTTCTCGCGGAAGAACCGGATCGCCTCCTCCCGCGACCACCCCATCGCGTGAATGCCGGTATCGACGACGAGCCGGATCGAACGCCAGAGGTCGTAGGTCAGCTTGCCCATGAGCGAGTACGGGTCCTGATAGAACCCGAGCTCCTCTCCGAGGCTTTCCGCGTACAGCCCCCACCCCTCGACGAAGGCGGTCGGACCCGTGAACTTTCGGAAATCCGGGAGATCCTCCAATTCCTGCGCCAGCGCGATCTGCAAGTGATGGCCCGGGACGGCCTCGTGCAAGGTCAACGCCTCCATCTCCCACTTCGGTCGGGAGCGCAGCTCCGAAGTATTGGCAAAGAAGGTGCCCGCGCGGCCGGTCGCCGGCGCTCCGGGCATGTAATAGGCGGTCGTCGAGCTCGCGGCGCGGAACGACGGGACGGGGCTCACTCCGTAGGGGAGCCGTGGGAGGCGCCCGAACCGTCGGGCGAGCGCGGGGTCGATCTTCTTCGCGATGACCCGGTACGCGTCGACGAGCGACTCGGCGTCCGAATAGAAGAAGCGGTCATCGGTCCGGAGGTATTGGAGGAACTCGGGGTAGCTCCCGGTGAACCCGGTCCGGGCCATCAGGGCCTCGATCTCGCCCCGCAGACGTTGGACCTCTCGCAGGCCGATGTTGTGGATCTCCCTCGGGCTCAGCTCGGTGGTGGTCTCGTAGCGCACGAGGTACGAGTACAGGGCCGCCCCATCCGGCAGGGCCGACACGCCCGCCGAATCCCGACAGGCGGGAAGATACGTGGAGACGAGGAACTCGTGGAGGCGCTGGAACGCCGGAACCACATCGTGGAGGTAGACCCGCGTGGCCGTCGAGGTGAGACGTTTTCGATCGGACTCCGCGATCGAGGGCGGAAAGTCGGTGAACGGGTGCAGGAGCGGGCTCCTCAACGGGTCGTCCGGGATGAGCCCCTTCACCTGATCCGGCACACCGTGCAACGAGCGACGGGACGGCAGGTATCCCTTCTTGCGTCCGGCCCCAAGAAGCGCGAGGTTCTGCTCGACCGCTCGCGGGAGTGACGTCAGGCGGGCCAAGATGTCGTCGTAGTCGGAGAGCCGCTCGCGCGGCTGGATCTCGAGAATGTCGGACGCCGTGAGGTGGATGCCCTCCATCTGGTTGAGGGGCAGGAGGAGATTGTGCGGCTCCCCGAGCTGGAACGGCAGAGGGTCAAATCCGAACCGCAGCCCCCGCTCGGCCCCGTCGAGCAGATCCCGATAGAGGTCGTAGTTCGTCCGCTCGCGGGGCGCAAGCCCCGCGATGTCGATGCGCCGTACCGACTCGAGACTCTTCGAAAGGTGAAGTCGACGGCGCTCGATCCCGTCGGGCGAGTCGTCGGTCCATCGGTCGTTGAGACCCGCCACTCCAAAGCTGGTCGCGAGCTCGGGATACTCCTCGAGCCACTGCTTCCAGTCGGCGGCCAGGTAGGCGCGAAGCGCGTTCGCGGACGAGGGTAGCGACGTAGACCTCCTTGCTCCGCTCCGTCGTGCACCCGAGGAGCGGCGGCGCCAGCCTCTTCCCGTATTTGACTCGGCGACTTTCCGCGCTCCCGCGCGTCGCGCCACGGCCCCGAGCCTCCCGCGCTAGGAGAGCGCCGTGCCGGACGCCGGGCCCGCCATCGATGGAACTAACCGACGTCGGAACTCGCGAACGAGCGTGCCTACTTCCGTGGCCAGCTTGAGCGGACCATCGACCGTGGAAGGCATGCGGACATCCGCCCGAACCTGCGATCGGACTCGGGCGGCCCAGAAGACGACGGAGGGGTTCCCCGACTTTGGGTCGGAGTTCGGCTCCGAGACCGTGAACATGACGAGTTCGCTATCGTAGGTGCCACCGTAGCGGAGCCAGAAGACCCCGGAGGTGGCGGCGGCTCCCAGTACCCAGAAAATGCCCACGGTGGGCGATCCGACGATGTAGGCATCCAAGCCCCCGAGGATCGACCCAACCACGAACACGGCGATGATCGGCAGCACGGCGGTTGAAGCGGTCACGCCCCGACGACGCAACCCTCGTTCTCCGACCCATACCCGGGGGTCGACACCCCGCACGGGGGCGCCATACTCCGGCCGTGGGGCGGCGATGGGTTCGAATCCCGCCGACTCGAGGACCGCGCGGGCGGTGGCCGTCGCGCGGGGGGCCAGCTCGGGGGAGAGCGGGACCTCCTGACGAAACGGGAACCCGAGCCCGGCGCTCAAGTCGAGGGGCGGGGCGCCCCGCGATTTGCGGCGCCGCTTTCGTGGGGTCATCGGTCGGTTCGCTCGCGCGCTCCCATCTCTCCCAACGGTGTACTCCTCTTATCTCTGGAGCTCGCCCGAACGACCTGTCCCGCAGTAGGGAACCGCGGCTCGCGAGCTCCCGGAGCGGCGGGTCCTCCAAACCTTTGTTAGGGTCCGGCCGTACCCCGAGCCATGCCCTCCAAGGCCGCGCCCCCGTACGAACGATATGCCCAGCACTGGAGCTACTCCGACCTTGCCTGGCTGCGTCCCCGGGAACTCGTCTTCAGCGCGAATATCACCGGTCAGTTCAACCTCTGGCGCCAACACGTCGGGGCGCGAGGAGAACGCGGCTTCTCGCATCCCCTCACCGCATACACCGACCGGTCGGTCCGTTTGGCGGTGCCGTCGCCCGACGGGAAATCGGTCTACTTCGCGGCCGACCAGGACGGAGACGAGCAATTGCAGATCTTCCGAGTGGCGGCGGAGGGCGGCGACCCGGTCGCGATAACGGACGACCGCAAGGTCCGTCACGAGTTTCAGAGCGGAGGCGTCGACCCGACCGGCCGACGGCTCCTTTTTGCCGATAACGGGCGCGACCCCGCCGACATGGACGTGGTCGTTCTGGACCTCGTTCGGGGAACCTCGAATCGCCCGCTTCCGAAGGGCGCCCTGTGGGGCGGGCCGACGTGGGATCCGGCGGGACGTCGGTTCTCCGTCGTTCAGCTCCACAGCAACACCCGGATCCAGACCTTCGTTCACGACCCGGCGAAGCAGACGACCGTGGAGGTCGTTCCGCACGACACCGAGGAGCTGGCGGTCGCGGAGGCTTGGACGCGGGATGGTCGTGGACTCCTGATGCGCACGAACCTGGGCCGAGAATTCATGCAACTCGAGCTCGTCGATGTCGCGTCCGGTCGCCGGAAGGTCATCGCCGCCCCGGAGGCCGACATCGAGGAAGTGCGATTCTTGCCCCGGACGTCCACCTTGCTCTACAGCGTGAACGAGGAGGGCTACTCGCGGCTCTTCGCGGGTCACCTCGGGAGCCGGCCGCGCCGCCTCTCTTCCCTTCCGGAAGGCTCCCTCTACTCCTCCAACTGGGGGAGTACTCTCTCGGTCTCGCCGGACGGCACGAGCGCCGCCGCGGTGTGGGAGACCGGCGCTCGACCGCCCGAGATCCTCTGGTTCCCCCTCGGCGCGGGGCGCCCCGCCCAACTCTCGGAGAGCATGGTCGGTGGAGTCCCCGACGATCCGCTGCCCGGCCCCCAGCTGATTCGGATCCCGTCCTTCGATGGCCGGTTGATCCCCGCCCTCTACTACCGCCCGAAGCGTCGGCCGAAGGGCCGGATGCCGGCGGTCCTTTCGATCCACGGCGGACCGGAGTACGAAGAGCGCCCCGGTTGGAAATATTGGGGACTTTACGCTTGGCTCAACGCCCACGGGATCGCGGTGCTAGCGCCCAACATCCGCGGCTCCACCGGGTTCGGAACCTCGTATCAGAAGCTCATTCACCACGACTGGGGCGGAGGCGAACTGAAGGACCTCAAAGCGGCCGCGGAGTGGATGCGCGGGCGCCCCGAGATCGACCCCGCACGTCTCGGCGTCTTCGGAGGAAGCTTCGGGGGATTCGCCACCTTGAGCTGTGTGACCCGACTTCCGGAATACTGGAAGGTGGGGGTCGATGTCTTCGGCCCGTCGAACCTCATCACCTTCGTGAAGACGGTCCCGCCGTTCTGGGTTCGCTTCATGGACCAGTGGGTCGGAAGTCCCGAACGGGAGGCGGATTTCCTGCGCGAACGTTCGCCCATCACGTACATCGACAATGTCCGCGCCGACCTCCTCGTCGTTCAGGGCGCGAACGACCCTCGGGTGAACAAGGCCGAATCGGACCAGATGGTCGAACGTCTCCGAGCCCTAGGCCGGAAGGTGGAGTATATCGTCTTCGAGGACGAGGGCCACGGGTTCACGAAGCGGTCGAATCAGCTGCGAGCGATGGGGGCATGCGGTCGGTTCCTGGTCGACCACCTCGTCGCCTAACGCCGCGGGCGTCGGGTCATTTTGCGGTCGCGTCCGCCCATCCGCTGAGCACCGCCGCGGGGCTCGAGACCCTGCGCTCGGGGGGCAACGCGTACGATGCCGCCCTGGCGGTGAGCGCGGCGCTCCCGGTAGTGCAACCGCACATGAACGGCCTCGGCGGGGACTTCTTTGCGGTGATCCACGAAGGCCGCAGTTCCGTCGCCGTGAATTCGAGCGGTCCCAGCGGCCGCCGGGCCACCCCCGGGTTCTTTCGCGAACGGGGCTATTCACGGATCCCGACCCGGGGTCCGCTCGCCGCGCTCACGGTGCCCGGACTCGTAGGGGCGTGGCCGTTCTTGGCCGAACGGGGCCATCTTCGCTGGCGGGAGGCTCTCGCCCCGGCGATACGGCTCGCGGCGCGCGGCTTCCCGGCAAGTCCGAGTCTCGCCCGGGCGAGTCGCTCGACCGCCTGGGCCGACCCGGATTTTCGCGCGATCTACCGTTCGGTGCGCGCGGGCCACCGCTTCCGCCAGACGGGCATGGCGCGGAGCCTTGCGCGGATCGCGACCGACAAAGGCTACGGCTTCTATCACGGCGGTCTCGCCCGCGAGATTTGTCGTGACCTCGCGGCGAAGGGCGGCCTACTCACTCCGAAGGACTTCGACGCGTACCGGCCGACCGTCGGGCCACCCCTGCGGTTACGATACCGCCAGTATGTGGTGGAGACGAACCCGCCGCCCAGCCAGGGCGCAACCGCCCTCATCTGGTTGAACCTGCTGAGCCGGCGCGAACTCTCGTCCGTCGGCGAGCCCGAGTTCGCGAGCGCCCTCGAAGAAACGATGTACACCGCCTACGGGTACCGTGCCCGCTGCATCGGAGACCCCGCGTGGGTCCGGTTCCCACGATCGCTCCTTCGGACGACCGCGGTCTATCGGGTTGCCTCGCGGGAGCCGGGCGGACCCCCGGGTACTTCCGACACCACGGCGTTCAGTGTGTTCGATGGCCGAGTCGGCATCAGTGCCATCCAAAGCAATTACATGGGGTTCGGCTCGGGGATCTCGATTCGGGGCACCGGGATCAATCTCAACAACCGTGCCTCGTACTTCACGCTCGATCCGGATCATCCCAACGTGCTCGCCCCGGAGAAACGTACCTTCCATACCCTGATGGCGACCGTTGCGACGGGGCCTCGGACGGTCCTTCTCGGTTCGATGGGCGGGGACGTGCAGCCGCAGGTCAACGTGCAGGTCCTTTCCCGGCATCTCGACCGGGGGCTCGCGATCGACCGCGCGATCGCCGCTCCCCGGTTTGCATATCCGGCCTCCATCTATGCCACCGCTCCGCTGTTCCGAGAGCCCGGATTGCCGCTCCGGCGGGCCCGGATCCTGCACCAGCCGTCGGCCTTTGGGCATGCCCAGGGGATCTCCGTGGGCGACGACCTGCAGGTCGGGGTCGACCCCCGGGGTGACGGGCTCCTCCCTCTCCCTTCTTAGGCAGGTGTGCGTTACCGGAGAGCGACGCCCGGACCGCGGCTTTCGATCCGGGACGCTTGAGAGGGGGTGACGTTGCACCGTCCATGCCGTACGTGGAGTACGACGAGGTCGAGGCGATCTGCCGGGACTGCGGACGCGCGTTCCGGTCGGAAGACGATCTCGAGGAACACCGCAAGGACGCGCACGCGTCCGCCGGCAAGGCTCCCGAAGAATCCGCGCGACCCCGTACGCTGAAGTGCTCTCTGTGCCGGCAGGAGTTCCACTCGACCGCGGCCCTGCAGGAACACACCCGGCGGGCGCATTCGAGCTGACCCCGAATCGGGCCCGGTGGGCCCCAAACCGGTGCGAGCGGAGCGAACACGGGGCTTAGGGCGTTATGTAGGGGCGTACCGTGCCCTCGGGGGACCGACCTATGGCGACCGGAAAGAAGACTCGGAAACCGCGGTCGAATCGCGCCCGTGCAATCGCCCCGATCCCCCCGGGGTTCGGAACGGTGACGGCGTACCTCACGGTGGACGGAGGGCTCGCGGCCCTCGAGTTCTACAAACACGCGTTCGGCGCCCGCGAACTCATGCGCCGGGTGACCCCCGACGGGAAGCTCATCCACGGCCAGGTCCGCTTGGGCGACACCGTCGTCCTCCTCTCGGACCGCTTCCCGGACTCCACGACCGCCGCGCCCTCGGCGATCGGCACGACCACCGTGAGCCTGCACATCTACACGAAGAACGTCGACGCGCTCTGGGACCGGGCGGTGGCCGCGGGGGCCAAGGTCGCGATGCCGCTCGAGAACCAGTTCTGGGGTGAGAGATACGGCCGCTTGGTCGACCCCTTTGGTCACCACTGGACGCTCGCGATGCGGGTCAAGATGTCCCGCGCCGAGATGGCCGCGAAGCAGCGGGAGGCGGAGGCAGCCTTCGCTCGGGGCGAACACCCCGGTCGGGACTCCCCGTACGGCGACGCGTAGACGCCCCACGGGGAGCGCTCGGTACCCGTCACGATGATCGACTGGTTCAGCGTCGCGATCTGGTCCCTCCTGGGGACCTGGGTCCTGGTGGTCGGCACGCTCTTCGCGATGTACTGGCAGACCCTTCAGGCACAGAAGCTGAACTCGGCGAACGCGGTCATGAACCTGCGGGAGCGATTCGACAGTCCCCGCATGCGCGCCGCCCGACGTCACCTCTCCGAGCGGCTCTTGAAGCAGGCCCATCAGGACATCTCGAACCTCGAGGTGATCACTTTCTTCGAGCTCGTGGGAACCCTCACCCACCGACGGGTGCTCGAGGACGACCTCGTCTGGGAGGCGTTCGGCGGTTGGATCAGCTCCTACTACTGGGCGCTTCGACATCCGATCGACATGGTCGGCGACCTCCGCGTGAAGATGGAGGACCCACTGATCTTCCACGAGTTCGAGTGGCTCGCGAAGCGGGTCGAGACGATCGACCACAAGACACTGGGTTCGCGGGGCGGGCCCCCTCCGGCGGACGATTCCATGCGGTTCATGGAACGCGAGTCGAAGCTCGAGTCGATCTGAGGACGGCGCCGCGCGCAGCACCCCGGGCCTCCGGCACGGGCGTTGTTAGCGCGAAGTTAATCGGAGCCCAGTCGCTGCCGGTGCACCGGGCCATGACTGGCGCTGAAGCTTCGCTCGTACCTATCCGGGATCGTGGGAGCGCCGGAAGGCAACTCGCCGAGCGGCTGCTCGGGTACCGAGATGCGGCGCCGGTGGTGCTCGCGCTTCCGCGCGGGGGCGTGCCGGTCGCCTACGAGATCGCGGTGCGCTTGCGCGCCCCGCTCGACGTCCTCATCGTCCGGAAGGTCGGGGCACCCTCGAACCCCGAGTACGGGCTCGGGGCGGTCGTGGAAGGCGGAAGCCGCTTCCTCGATGAGCCGAGGGTCCGCGCCGCGGGCTACACTCTCCACGACCTCGGGCCGACGATCGCGCGCGAAGCCGCCGAGGTCGAGCGCCGCGCTCGCGAGTACCGGGGCGGGCACGCGCCCGTGGACGTGCGGGATCGGACCGTCATCGTGGTGGACGACGGGGTCGCCACCGGCGGTACGATGCTCGCCGCCCTGCGGGCGGTCCGCTCCCGTTCCCCGCAACGGGTCGTGCTCGCGCTCGGGGTCGCGCCGCCCGACACCGTGGAGCTCCTGCGGCCCGAGGTCGACGACCTGCAGGTGCTCGTCGTGCCCCGGGTCTTCTTCGCGGTGGGCGAGTGGTACCACCAGTTCAGCCAGGTGGGCGATGGGGAGGTTCTGCGACTCCTCGAACGCGGGCGGTCCCGGGGCGTCGGGTGATCTCGGCCAGCCACGCTCGACCTTCGACCCCGGGGAGCGTCACTTCGTACCGGGAGGGCCGAATCGACTCGACGGACCAGCCGAGCCCGAAGGCGTCCCGGATCTCGGCCCGGGTCACCCTCCGCGGTCCCCCCCAGTCGGTGGGCTCCTCCTCGCTGAAGCAAAGGAGGAAGAGACGACCGTTGGGAACGAGCAGCCGACCGACGTTCTCCACATAACGCGGTCGGTGCGCGTCCAAGAAGACGTGGAATAGACCGCAGTCGACCGCGGTCTCGAACTGCGCCCCAAGGTCGGCGAGGTCGAGCAGGTTCGCGACCCGGAACGTGGCCTCCCGGCCTCGTTCCCGCGCTTTCGCCTCGGCGCGGCGGATCGCGTTCGGGGAGATGTCGAGCCCCCAGACCGGGTGCCCGCGCCCGGCGAGGTAAAGCGCGGTCTCCCCGGTCCCGCACCCGACGTCGACCACCCGACCGACGATCGACCCTTCCTCCTCCAATCGGACGAACGCGGGCTGGGGGCGGCCGGTTTCCCAGAGCGGGTCGCCTTCGTAGGCGCGGTCGAAGAAGTGCATCCGTTCTCCCGAGGGCTCCCCGTGACGAAGACTCCTCGGGCGGCGCGGAAAACGGTCTCGTCAGCTACGTTCGACGGAGCGAACAATACCCCTGCTCCGGGTAGTCGTACCCATGTCCTCGCCCGCTGCTTCTCGGCACAAGACCATCCCGCCCCGCGCCCGAACGTCCGCGGTCTCCCGACCCACGGCCCGGGACCCGTTCGTTTACAATGTCAGCGTGGGCGACGTGATGAGCCGCCACCCGATCACGGTGGGTCCCGACGCTACCCTGTTGGATGCGCTCGTCCTGATGCGCGGTCAGAAGGTCTCGGGCCTTCCTGTGGTCGAGGAGGACGGGCGTCTCGTGGGGGTGCTCAGCCAACGCGACGTCGCCCGGACGCTCACGAGCGCGGAAGGGATCCCCGAAGTGACGGGGCTGCTCGACGTGCTGATGTTCGGCCTTTCGGACGATTCCGGAGTCAGCGTCCAGGTCCTTCGGCGGATACTCGAAGAGACGAACGTCCGGGACGCGATGTCCAGTCCGCCGATCTTCCTCGCGGGGGAAGCTCCGCTCGAACTCGCGGCCGAGATGATGCGCGAGAACGAGATCAACCGGATCCCCGTGGTGAAAGGGGACCGGCTCGTGGGGATCATCACACGGCACGACCTCGTGCGGGCGCTCGTCCACCCGTAGGCGTCGGTCGATTCGCTCGACGGCCGGGTCCCGCGCTATCCGGGCCGCCCGGCCGAGGAAACCACGGTCACCACGTTGACGGGGATCTGGGCGTCGCGGAAGATCTTGGCGACCGGGCTCAGTTCGATCGCCTGGTGAAGCGCCGCATCCACCTCGCTACGGTCGGCGTGGCTTCGCAACCGTAGCGTGCCATGAACTCCGCCCGCGGCAGGGGACGGCGACGGCGGGTCGCCCTCGAGCACGACCGTGAGTCCGGAGAAGTCAAGACGCCGTTTGTGGGCGACCGTGACGAACGTGGACGCGATGCTTCCGGCGAGCGCGAGCACGGCCAGCTCGAGCGGGGTCGTCCCCGCGCTGGCGCCGCCTTCTTCCGGCGGGAGGTCGACGAGCGCGGAGTGTGCCCGGCCGTCCTCGAGGAGGAACTCGTGGCCCTTTCGCCAGGTCGCCACCGCCTGCATCGTGCCGCTCTAGCCTCCGACCCCGAAGAACGGGACGTCAATCCGGGATGACCGCCCCATCGCTCGCACTCACTCCGCGGAGATCAAGCGCCCGGGAAGGTGGGAAGGGCGGGGTCGCTCGAAGACCAGGACGTAGTGCGAGGGTCCGAGGTCGAACGCATCGACCCGGGCCAATCCGTAGGAGCGCAGCGCCCTCGTGGCTTCGAGGACACCGAGACGGTGCCGGACCGGAGGGCCCTCGGGTGTGGAGCGCTTCTGCCAGTCCACGTCCACCAGGCGCCCCCCGGGCCGCAGCAGACGGACGGTTTCCCGGACCGTCGCCGGGGGGATCCCGTGGAGGACGTTCGCGAGGAGGGCGACGTCCGCCGCGGCGTCCTCGAGCGGGATCCGTCGGGGCGTCGACAGCACCGGCTCCAGGTTCCGGACCTTCCGGGAGTCCGCCTTCTCCCGGACCAGCTCGACCAAGTCCTTCGATACATCGACCGCGTAGACATGGCCCTCGGGCCCCACGAGGTCGGCGGCGGGGAACGCGTAGAACCCCGAACCGGCTCCCACGTCGAGGACGATGTCGCCCGCCTTGAGTCCGACGCGGCGCCAGAGTCGCTCGGGGTCCTGCCGCCGTCGGCGCTCCGAGCTCTCGAGGATCGCCTCGGCGTCCGCCCGAGACCACGTTGCTTCGTGCATGCGACGGTGGTCCCGGGGCGTCCTCGCTCGCCGAGCCCGGATACGCGCCGGTCGGGGACGCGCCGATGCGGATGGCGCGTTCGTCATTCTGGTTCCCTCCGGCGACCGCCCGGTGAAGGTCGCCGTCGTATCGGAGAGGGCGCCGCGGAATTAGATGTTTCTCCGCCCTCGGTGCCGGGGGGGCCGACCGCGACCTCACGCGCGAACGTAGAGCTGGACCCAGGAGCCCCCGAGGAGCCCACCGGGCCACGCTACTCCGAACTCGCCATCGGGTGAGAAGTAAAGGGTCGTGTGGACCACGGGACGGGGGGATTCCCCCAACACGAAAGGATAGGCGGTCCCGTTCGCCTCCGTGCCGTTCCCGTACACCAAGCCGCCCGTGAGGGCGTACCAGTTCGAAACGCGGAGGTTGAACGTCACATTGTGGAAGACGAAGGGTGGAGACGACGAAGAGTTCGCGAGGGGGAGCGGCGTCGTGAGGTCGAACGTCGTGTGGTAGTACGAGCCGTTGTCCAGGGAGATCACCGCCGGCGAAGCCCACGTTGGCTTGAATCCGGGAACAACGCCGCTGAACAGCGCCATCCCGAACCCCCCCATGACCACGAGGCCGATGAGGAGGGCCTTCAGTTGGGTTCCCGTCATCGGGAAGTCTTTGTCCATCACGGCGTGCTCCCGGCAGCAATTGGACGCCGCCGTCGTACTTAGCCTTCGGTCACCATCGCCGGGGGCGCGCCGTGGGGTTCAAAATCCCGCGCGTCCTCGGTCCGTCATGCGCGCCGTAGCCGTCCCGCGGTTTCGGGCTCCGGCCGAGCTGATGGACCTTCCCATCCCCGCCCCCGGCGCCCACGAGCTGCTGGTTCGAGTGACGTACGCCGGAGTGAACCCTCTCGACTGGAAAATCGGGGAGGGCTTCTACGACGGAGCCCGCCCGCACATCTTTCCGTTGATCTTGGGGGTGGACGCCGCCGGGGCGGTGGAGGCGATCGGTTCGGACGTCCGCCGGTTTCGGGTCGGCGACCGAGTGTTCGGACAATTCCTTCACAGCCCCGTGGGAACAGGCACCTACACGGAACTCACGACGGTCCCCGAGGAGATCGGGATTTCTCACATTCCGCAAGGCCTGTCAATGGAGGCAGGCGCGGCCCTGCCCACCGCGGGCATGACGGCGCTAGCCTGCCTCGACGCCCTCGGCCTCCCCGCAGGCTCCTCTCTGGTCGTCGTCGGAGCCTCGGGCGGCGTGGGGTCGTTCGCGACCGCGCTCGCCGCGGCGAGAGGCATTCGGGTCACGGCGGTGGCTCGTTCCGCTTCCGCCGAGCGGCTCCGGTCCCTCGGGGCGGCCCGAGTGATCGACGCCTCGGACGGCGACGGGCGTGCGGGCGTGGCCGCTGTCCACCCGGGCGGCGTCGACGCGCTGCTCGACGCGAAGAGCGACCGCGCGGGATTCAACGCCTGGCTATCGGTGGTGCGCCGTGGCGGGGCCGCCGTGATCACGACCCACTCGGCGGACCCCGAGACGCTCCAACGGTCGGGGCTCCGGGGGGGGAACGTGGACCTTCAACCCACGCACGAGCTTCTGGAGAGGCTGGCGCACGAAGTGGTCGACCACCACCTCCGGGTTCCGGTCGAACGCAGGGTGGGCCTCGCGGACGCCGCGGCGGTCCTCGCGGACCTGCGGGCCGGTCGGGGCGCCGGGAAGACCATCCTGGACGTAACCCGGTGAGCCCCCTTGCGAACGAATCCGCCGGGCCGAACGCCGGTGCCACTCTCGGCGCGGGTCGCGCTTCGCCGCCTCACGGACCCGGCTCCCGAACGTTCCGGTCCTCGAGTCGCGCGATTCGCGCCCATCCCCGGCGCTGGCATCCTTCGATCACTCGAGGATCTTGATGTCCGCCGGCGGCGCCGTGAACGCGACGCGACGATGGGAACCGTCGCAGAAGGGCTTCGTCGCGGAGTGCCCGCAGCGGCAGAGTTCCAATAAAAACTTTCCGTCGAGGAAGACGATGTTGGGCCCGTTCTCCTTCGCCAGAACCGTGACCTTCGGCATGTTTTCGGTCCGCCGAAGGAGGACGGCCCTTAAAACCGCACACCCGCGGGACCGGAACCCGTCGAACCGACCAGACGAACGCCTTTTTGTCGGGTCCCGAGTTGGGAAGGATGCCGAAGGCGAACACGCGGTCCCGTGCGGTCGGCCCCGGGTCGCCCGCGAGAACGCGCCGCCGTGCATGCGAGCAAGCGGGAAGCGAATCCATGGTCACCTACAACTTGGACAGGATCTTCAAGCCCCGAAGCGTCGCGCTGCTCGGCGCGAGCGACACCGAGGGCTCGGTGGGATTTGCGGTCGCCACGAACTTTGCGAGCGGCGAGTTCGAGGGAAAGTCCTACTTCGTCAACAATCACAAGGCCGAGATCCTCGGCGTCAAGACCTACCCGACGATCGGCGCGATCCCCGAGCCCGTCGACCTCGCGATCATCGCCACGCCGGCGAAGACGGTCTGCGACCTCGTCGACCAGTGCGGGAAGGCCGGCGTCAAGGGCGTCATCATCCTCTCGGCCGGTTTCAAGGAGACGGGCGCGGCGGGGAAGGCTCTCGAGGAACAGATCACCGAGGTCGCCCGGAAGTATCGGATCCGTATCGTCGGGCCCAACTGCCTCGGCATCATCCGGCCGGGCATCCATCTCAACGCGACCTTCCTCGCCAAGGTGCCGAAGCCCGGGAGCGTCACGTTCCTCTCGCAAAGCGGGGCGCTCGGTTCCGCCATCCTCGACGTGGCGATCCACGAGAACGTGGGATTCTCGACCTTCGTCTCCGTCGGTTCGATGATCGAGGTCGACTTCGGCGACCTGATCGACTACTTCGGCAGCGACCCGCACACCCGAAGCATTCTGATGTACATCGAGGGGATCACGGACGCGCGCAAGTTCATGAGCGCGGCCCGGCACTTTGCCCGGGCGAAGCCGATCGTGGTCGTCAAGGCCGGACGCTTCCGGGAAAGCGCGCGGGCCGTCGCCTCCCACACGGGCGCGCTTTCCGGCGAGGACCAGATCTACGAGGCGGCGTTCAAGCGGGCGGGCATCGTTCGGGTCGATGAGATCGCCGACCTCTTCAACGCCGCCGAGGTGCTGAGCACGCAGCCGCTGCCGCGCGGTCCGCACCTGGCCATCATCACGAACGCGGGGGGCCCGGGGATCATGACGAGCGACGCGCTCCTCGCGCGCGGAGGAACGCTCGCCGAGCTCAGCCCGGGGACCATGGAGAAGCTGAACGCGGCCCTGCCCGCGTTCTGGAGCCGGGGGAACCCGATCGACCTCATCGGGGACGCCGGCCCCGAGCGCTACCGCGTGGCGCTCGAGGCGTGCCTCGAGGACGAGAACGTCGACGGCATCCTGCTCCTCCTGACCGCGCAGGCGATGATCAATCCGCTCGACGTGGCGAAGACGATCGTGGACGTGGTCGGCGCGAAAGCCTACCACAACAAGACGATTCTTTCGTCGTTCATGGGTCGCAGCAAAGTGGTCGAGGCGAACGCCTACTTCGCCGCCCACAACATCCCGACGTATTCCTCGCCCGAAGAGGCGGTGAAGACCTACCTCACGATGTACCAGTACCGGCGGAACATCGAACTTCTCTACGAGACGCCCGAGGAGCTGCCGGTCGACGCGGCGCCGCCCAAGCGACCGATCTCGGTCATCCTCAAGGGGGCGGCCGCCGAGGGCCGCGAAGCGCTCACCGACGAGGAGGCGAAGCGCCTGCTGAAGTTCTACGGCTTCCCGGTCGTCGCGACCGAGGTCGCCACCACGGCGGAGGAAGCGGCAGCGAAGGCCCGTCACTTCGGGTTCCCGGTGGTGCTCAAGATCCTCTCTCCCGACATTCTCCACAAGACCGAGGCGGGCGGCGTCGCGCTCGACATCAATACCGAGGAGGAGGTGCGTCGGCAGTTCGACACGCTCGTCGCGCGCGCCCGGGCGTACAAGCCGGGCGCCGTCATCACCGGCGTGACCGTGCAACCGATGATCCCCCGCGGGGGCTACGAGCTGATCGTGGGCGGGAAGACCGACCCCTTGTTCGGCCCGGTCATCCTCTTCGGTATGGGCGGGGTCGGCGTCGAGCTCTACAAGGACTGTGCGGTCTCTCTCCCGCCGCTCAACACGACCCTCATCCGCCGGATGCTCGAGGAGACGAAGGTCTACCAACTGCTCAAGGGGTACCGGAACCAGCCGAAGGCGAACCTGGGTCTTCTCGAGAAGACCCTGTTGTTGTTCTCACAATTGCTCATCGACTTTCCGCAGATCAAGGAGATCGACATCAACCCGTTGGTGCTCAGCGAAACCCAGGTCCACGTCCTCGACGCCCGCGTCATGATCGACAAGGACCGTGCGGTCCGCGAGCACGAACTCCACTCGCACCTCGTGATCAGCCCGTACCCGAAGAAGTACGAGATGCGTTGGCGGATGGGGAACGGCGAGGAGGTCATGCTGCGCCCGATCAAGCCCGAGGACGAGCCCCTGTGGCTCGAGATGTTCCGGGGATTCTCGGAAGAGTCGATCCGTTACCGGTTCTTCCAGGTGATCAAGGACACTCCGCACGAAATGCGGGTGCGCTACTGCAACATCGACTACGACCGCGAGATCGCGATCGTCCCCGAGCTCGTCCGGGACGGCAAGCGGCGGATCCTCGGCGTCGGCCGCATCAGCATCGAGCCCGACGGAAAGAGCGGCGAGTTCGCGATCATTGTGACCGACGAGTTCCAGGGAGTCGGCCTCGGCACAAAGCTGACCGACCACGTCCTCGACGTCGCGTACGAGATGGGCCTCGAGAAGGTCTATTCGGTGATGCTCGCGGACAACTTCCGCGCGATATCGCTGATGAAGCGGATGGGCTTCTCGCTCACCTACCTCGACGACGGGACGGTGGAAGCGACGCTCCCCCTGCGGGGCGAGCACCCGGCCCCCGGGACGGTGCCGAAGGGCGCTCCCCCGAGCCCCTCGAACGGCGGGGAGGTCGTCCGAGTGCCGTCCGGGATCCGCAGCGTGGGCCCGACGCCACCGGCCGCCGCGCCGGTGCCGACCGCAAAAGTGGGTCCGCCAGCGACCGTGCTGTGACCACGGATCCCTCCCCGGCCCCCGTCCTCTCGCCGGTCCGCTGGCCCGATCGCTTCCGTCCCGACCGAGCCCCGGTGCACGTTCGCAACGCGATCGATATCGCCGCGCCTCCCGCGCGGGTCTGGGCATGGCTTGTCCGCGCCCCGCGGTGGCCCGAGTGGTACCGCAACTCCGCCGGCGTTGAGCTCGAAGGCGGGGCCGGCGAGCTCGCCCTCGGGACCCAATTCCGATGGAGGACCTTCGGAGTCGCGTTACTCTCTCGGGTCGAGGAGTTCGAGGCGCCCGAGCGACTGGCCTGGACCGGACGGTCGTTCGGGGTCGATGTCTACCATGCCTGGTTGATCACGGAAACCGCAAGCGGCTGTCATGTCCTAACGGAAGAGTCGCAGCACGGACTGCTCGCGCGGCTCGACCACCGTCTTCGACCGCATCGAATGGGAACGCTGCATCAGGTCTGGCTCGAAGCGCTGCGCGGCCGGGCTATGGGCGGTTCTCCGGCCGAGGCCGGGTCCCATCAGAGGTGACAGCCCGCCACGGTGGCTCCGTACCACCCGGCGCCGACGAGCAGGGCGGTGGCGATCCCCATCGGGACCGCGGTGGCCCACGCCCCCGAGCGGAAGAGCGTCACCCCGAGAAGCCCGACCGCGGCCCCGAAGAGGGCGAGGCTGATCCCTCCGCCGCAGTACTCTGCCACGCTGAGGGCGGCACCGAGCGATGCGAGTGCCCCGACGATCAAGAGCCCGTCATAGCGATCCGGCCCCGCCACGGAGAGCTACGGATGCGCGGGCATAAATCGGGACGCCCGCGCGAGCGCGTTATCCCGAATCGGTCAATTGAAAGATGTAGACCGGCCCACTCTGGAAGACGAGCGTCACCGTGACGCCGGGGATCTCGTCCGGCGTGGAACACCGAAGGTACATGAGATAACCGAACCCGGGCACCGTGTCGGCGCGGTTTGCGAGGATATAGGTGACACCGAGTCCGCTGAAGATCGTGCCGCTATCGGCGACGACCGGGGTGCCGGGGGCGGCGGCGGCCAGGCCCTGAAAGGTCAGGTTCATGCGGGAGCCGCCTGTGAAGTCGAGTTCCGTCCAGCCGCCTTTGAACGCGCGCTGCTGGACGCTCCCGTTGGCGCCCGAGACGTTCAGGCTGAACGAGTTCCCGGTCAGCGAGAACTGGTCGCGGACGAACGGCGCGGTCGTGTTCGTCACGTTCACGTAGTCGACGCCGAACGAGGCGGGGGCGATCGCGGTCGTGAGGTTGACCGTGTCGAGCTGGCCTCCGACCGCATCCCAGGTGAACTCCACGTTCTGGCCCGAGAGGTTCGTTTCCTGGAGGATCGAGAGGTTGAGGTCGGGCCAGGAGTACTCGAGCCCCTCGACCGCGCAGCTCGAGCACGATGCCACCGAGACGTTGCTCACGGTCTGCGCGGTCGCCAGGCTGAGTTGCTGGGGGTGCCCGCCGATTGTGACCGTGAAGTTGACCTCGTCGGCGGCGGTGCTCATCATCAAACCCCAGTAGTATGCGGTGTGGACGTAGACGAGAGGCTCGCCGACCGGTGCCGGCGGGTTCTCCGCGACCGCAAGGTAGGCATTCCCCACGACGTACTGGCCCAGCGTGGCCAGGTCGGAGACGTAGGTCTTCTCGTACGAGAGGGTCGTCGCCTGCAGATTCAGCGGGGTGGGGGCGTACGCTTGTCGATTCGAGTACCCCCAGATCCATTTTTCGAGGACGGATTCGGAGGAGAAGACCGCCGCGTTCGGCGGGGTGAAGTGGGAAAGCCAGTCGAGCGCGGGAATGTCGGCCGCCGTGATCCCGACGTAGAATCGCTCTCCCGAGTCCAGCGCCGTGACCGACTGCTGGGCGTTGAGGAGGAGGAACGTTCCGACCACGATCGTCGCGAGCACGGGCTTAACCCAGGTGCCTCGCGGCCGTCGGCGAAGCTTTGACGGGGAGGCCGGTCGGGCCCCCGGGCTCGCTCGTCCGGCCCCGGGGGGAATGGTGACCGGTCGGGCGGGGACCATCGAACGCGGCGGGAGCCAATCGTAGACGAGCTGGAAGAAGATCGCGAGGATCGGATAGAAGCCGAGAGGCAGGAAGTACAGGCCCCGGTCGGCCACCTGGGGGTAGGCGATGCTCAGGATGATACCGGTCAGCAGGACTCCGAGAAGGACCGGCGTCTCGGGGCTCCGCCGGCGCACCGCGAGGAGCGCGACGATCGCGGCGATCGAGAGGGCGCTGTCCACGTAGAGCAGGAGGTTCCAGGTCGTCTGGGCGCCCCAGGTGAACGGCAGGAACTGAAGCGCGAGGGTGTCGAGCGCGGAGAGCGTGACGGCGCCCCCGACGTTACCGGTCTGGGAGGCGAGCGTGAAGTAGACCAGCGCGAACGGGGCGGCGCACAAAAGACCGACCCCGAGCACGAGAGCGAGATCTCGGAGCGTCTTGCGACGTTGGGGAAGGAGAAGGAGGGCCAGGACGGCCGCCAGGGTGAACCCCGCGCAGACGAACAGGAACGTGAAATCGTGGGCGCCCGCGGTGAGGCCGAAGGCCAGCGCGGTGAGAACGATGTAACCCCACCGGTGCGTGCGGAAAACTCCGATAAGACCGGCGAAGAACAAGAGCGCCCAGAAGATCCCGAAAAGATTGTACCCCGCATTCCACGTGAGCATCAGACTGAAGGGGGCGGCGACGGCGAGTAGGCTCGCGCCGAACAACGAGAACGGCCGGCTGACCCGCGATTCCCGCAAGAGAAGGTAGGTCGGAAAGAGGAGCAGGGCGGGAACGATGCCCATCAGCAGCCGTTGCCCGGTGAACAGGGGGAAGAGGTGCGTGAACGGAATGTAGATCAGGAAGAGGTAGACGGGCGGAATCCACCAGACGGTGACGGGGCTCGGGAACGCGGTCCCGAGCCAGATGTGGGCCCAGTAGAGCTGTTCCGCGACGTCGCCGCTCGAGGGGTACGTGTGTTGGAAGATGGGAACCAAGCGCAGGATCGCGATCAGGGCGAACGCGGCGACGAGGGCGCTCCACGTCGCGAGGTCCTGCCGAAGGTTGCGCTTCGGAGGCTCTTCCGCCGGGCCGGAGGCGGGGGGCGCCGCCGCGAGGTTCCCGCCCGGCGGCTTCACCGGTGGCGATGCGGACGGGGGCGGCGGGGCGGGAGCCGGCGGAACGTCGAGATCGAGAATGTGGGTAACCATGATGCCGTGGGGACCCGGCCGTCGTGCCTCGACCGGGTCGTCCGGGACCCGGAACCCGAGCTTTTCTCCCATCCGGCGGGACGCCGTGTTCTGCTCGTAAAAGTCGGTCTCGATCCTCCAAACCCCGCGCTTCCGCGCCTCCACGATGAGCCGCGAGATCAGCTGCGGGCCGACGCCCTTCCCCCGGGCTTGCGGACCCACCTGGGTCCCGATGTTCGCGACGTATCCTTTCTCGGTGCGTCGCTTCACCCGCAGATAGACGAACCCGTCGATCGCACCTCGGTCTGAGCCCGGGTAGACGACGAAGACGAAACCCCACGTCGGTCGAAGTCGGGCGAGCGGTCCGAAGAATCGTTGGGCGACCAGAAGTAGGAAGATGACGAGCGGAGCAACGAGTCGACCTTCGGGGAACGGGTGAAACACCTGGCGGTCGGCTTCTCCGCGTGCGGTGTAAAGGCGGCCCAACCCCCGGAAATCCGAGGGACCTCCGACCCGGACCGTGCTCTGCGACCCGCTCGTCATCCCTTCCCGCCGACCGAGTCCGACGGACCCCCGACGGCTATGGGACGCGGTTCGGAAAGCGCAATCGGCATCCCGGGGCTCCCCGCGTGCAGCTGGCGCAGCACGCGGGCGTAATCTTCGGCGACGTTCGACCAGAAGCGCGGCGCGACGTCGGGTCGATGGACCGGTCCGGAGTCGAGGAAGGTGCGAATCGCTCGGCCCAGGGCCCCGGCGTCTCCCGTGGGCACAATGATGCCCGATGCCCCGTCGTTGGGTATCGATTCCTCCGTGCCGCCCACATCGGAAGCCACCACCGGCGTGCCGGCCGCGCGCGCATAGAGGAGGGTGATCGGCGTGGACTCGAGCATGGAAATCGAGGGAGAGACCACGACATCGGCCGCGGCCAGCAGGTTCATCAGGTCGGCATCGGGGACAAAGCCAATCAACCGCACATTGGTGAGACCGAGCTCCGCGATCGTGCGGCGCAGGTGCGGCTCTTCGGGACCGCGGCCGCCGATGACGAAGAGCGTTTTTCGGCGGTCCAGCCCGCGGGCCGCCCGAAGGAGAACGTCGAGTCCCTTGTACGGGACGAGGCGCCCGACGAAGCACACGATTTCAGTATACGTGTCCCCCAGCAGTTCGCGTCGCATTCGAGCCGCCTTTTCGGGCGCGAGGTCGGCGACCTTGCGGGCATCGATGCCCTGGTGCACCACTTGCACCTTGGCCATCCTTCGGCGCAGTACGCGGGACTGCAGGGCATACGCCTTCGTGTTCGTGCAGACCCGCTCAGAAAGTTTCACGGTCGGCACCGCCGAAACGGCCCGGTAGAGGCCCTCCGCGATGTAATGCATCGGCTTCGGGCCCGTGCGCCCGCTGTCCACGACCGCGTCCATGTGGTAGGTCACGAGCAGCGGCTTCCCCATCACCTTCGCGAGGCCGGCCGCCACCGTTTCCACGAAGGGGAACGGCATGTGGACATGGACCACGTCGGACCGGCGGACGAGGGAGATGATGCGGAGGTACGCCGCGATACGGAAGCAGACCGGCCGTCCCCAGAGCTCCTTGGCGGCGAGGTACGTCACGTCCGGGGCACGATTCTCGCGCGAGGGAATGTCCCCGTAGTGGCTCGTGAGGACCCGGACTCGGTCGCCGCGCTCGCGGAGCGCCCCGACCACGGAGTACGCGTACTCCTCGATCCCACCGGTCACCGACGGGGGAAGAGGAGTGACGACGAGAATGTTCAATGGGGGGGTCATCGCCGATACCATTCCACCGTGCGTGAAAGTCCCTCTTCGAACGGCACGGTCTCGGTCCACCCGAGCTCGCGCAGGCGACGGACGTCCGCCACGAGCGCAGGACTTCCGGTGACCTCTTTCTTCAAGTCCTCGACGGACACGGTGCTGCCCACGCTTGTCGCGATGAGCTTCGCCACCTCGCCGATCCGAACTCCCCGCCCGCTCCCCACATTGTAGACTCCGCCCTTCGACCGAGAGCCGATCGTGAGGATCGCCTGTTCGGTGTTCTCGACGAACATGAGGTCGCGGACCGGCGACGCGTTCCAGATCTCGATCTTCCCCTTGGAAAGGGCCTGCTGGATGATCGTGGGAACGACGTACTCCGAACGCTGTCGGGGACCGAACGCGTTGAAGTTGCGTACGATCGAGCACCGGCGTCCGTAGTTCGTGACGTAGTTCTCGCAGAGTGTCTCGGCGAGGATCTTGGTGATCGCGTACGGGTCGCGGCCGCGCAAGACGTGGTTTTCGTCGATCGGGAGGGAGACCGGCGTTCCGTACACCGCGGCACTCGAGAGGTAGACCACATGGGGAACGGCGTCGGAGGCCTGCAGAACGTTGAACGTCCCCGTGACGTTCACGCGGTACGCCGTCGGGAAGTCCTGGGCACACGCGCGCGGGCTCGCGACGGCGGCGAGATGGAACAAGACTTCCGGCCGCTCCTCGCGGACCAGGGCTTCGAACCGGGCCGCGTCGGTAATGTCGAGCGCTTCGAACCGGAGCCCGGTGCCGGCATCGTGGGGCCAGGAGGTCGGAGACGGTTCGGTGTCGACCGCCACGACCCGCGAATGCATCTCGAGCAAGCGCTCCACGAGGTGCGAACCGAGGAATCCGGAGGCCCCGGCGACGAGGACCGTCTTTCCCTGGTAGAACGAGTTCACCCGCTCACCGGTCCTTTCGTTCGAAAAAGGACGTCGAACAATCGATCACGTCGCGGACCTGCTCGAGGGACATTCCGTTACCGATCGGGAGCGAGAGGACCCGCGCGTAGGCGGCGTCCGCCGCCGGAAACGCGGAGGGGCCGAACCGCTCCACGTAGTACGGTTGCGCGTGAACCGGCGGCCATGGGATCCGGGTATCGACACCGTGCGAGTTGAGCCACTGAACGTAGGCGTTCCGCTCGGTCGTGTCACGACAGAGGGCGAGGAAGATCATCCACGTCGGGCGCGTCACGAATTCGGGAACTTCTTGGAAATCGAGGAAGCGGTGCAACGACTCGCGGTACATGCGGGCGATCTCGTCGCGCAGCCGAAGGAACCGATCCGCCTTTTGCAGCTGGACGACCCCGATCGCCGATTGCAGGTCGGTTGGGCGGAAGTTGAGACCGAGCGCGACGTGGACGTACTTGTCGGGTCCTTCCCCGTGGCTGCGAACGAGGCGGGAACGCGACGCGACCTGCGAGTTGTTCGTGACCACGGCTCCCCCTTCGACGGTCGTGAGTTGCTTTGCGATGTGGAAGCTGAAGACGGTCGTGTGGTCGTAATCGCCCACGGCTTTCGACCGGTAGCGGGCGCCGAACGCCTCGGCGGCGTCCTCGATGATCGGGATCGAATGACGGCGACCGAGTTCGACCAGGGGGTCGATATCGCAGGGCTGACCCGCCACGTCGACGAAGAGGAGGGCCTTGACCCGGTCGTGGGTTCGCAGCGCCGCTTCGACGATCTCCGGGGTCACGTTGAGCGTATGCGGGTCGCAGTCGAGGAGGACCGGTCGAGCTCCGAGGGCGAGGATGCTGTTCACCGTCGCAACAAAAGTGTAGGTCGGCGCCAGAACCGCATCGCCCGGTCCGATCCCGTTCGCGAGCAGCGCGGTCAACAGAGCGGAAGTACCGTTGTTGACCGCGATCGCCTCTTTCGCGCCGGTGTACTCGCGAAGGCCGCGCTCGAACTCCTTGGTCCGGGGACCCATGCCGAGCCAGCCGGAGGCCATCACCTCCGCGACCGCCCGGGTCTCCTCGGCGGAGAGGTCCGGGGTCGACCAAGGAACGTGATACGGCGGCTTCTTGGGGATTTCACCGGTCGCGGGAGCCGTCGGCTGGCTCGACGGAGTTCCCAAGGCGCTCATCGTCGCCTCCGGGTCGCCCGCCGCGCGCCATTTTCCCGGTGGCCCCGAGGTTCACGGCCGGGTGGAGCGTCGCTCTCTGCGTAGGTCGGAATTGGTCTCAAGGGCGTCCCCGGTGCCCCAGTCACTGACGGGAGGTGAAGTATAACGGGGAGTTCCCGGGAATTAAGCTTTTAGGACCTCCCTGGCCCCGACGCACGCGCGCCACCGCGCCAGAGACTCGTGGAGTGGACACGGGGGGATTTGAACCCCCGACCTCTGCTTTGCGAAAGCAGCGATCTTCCGCTGATCTACGTGCCCGCGGACGCGGGGATGGGGACGCCGCCTTAAGCCCTTTGGAAAGTCGGAGGCATCGGCCGACCGGGCCGGGACCCCGCGGGGGAGATTTCCCGTCCGCGACCGGGTCAGTTGGCCGCCGACGCCACCACCGCGGTCCGCAGCTCGGGGTTCGGGGCATCCGGCGCGGACTTTCGCGGGGAGGCCGCGGAACCCGAGTCGACGGCCCCCGGGGGGCTGGGCGGCCGGGTCGAAGCCGGGCGTCCGGTGCCCGCACGTCGCGTGAGAACCAACCGCCGCGCGTCGGCATCGTACCGGAAGAGGTCGGCGTACCGGCCCCAGGTCACGATGTTCTGGACGGCTTCCTCGACCGGGGTCGCCGAGAACGAGACGATCTGGCCGAGGTCCTCATCGGAGAGCATGTGCTCGGGGGCGCTCTCGAGCGCCCTCAGGAGGGTCTTGAACAACGTGGTCTTCCGCAGCTGGTCCCGGATGACCGCCTTGCGGTCGCGGATCGAGCCGCCCACCAACTTCTTGCCGAGGTCGGTGAACGTCACCCGGCCGTCCGCCACCTTGACCAGCTGGAGGACCTCCGCGAACTCGAGGGCGGGGAAGATCTCATCGATCTCCAGGTCCAGGTCATCCGCGAGGAGCGCCACGTCCTCGGAACCCTTGTGGGAATTGAGCAGCACGAGCAGCCCCATCATCTCCGTGGGGTTGCATTTCGGGAAGGTCGTCGGCACGGTTCTACTCGGGGAGCGACCCTACCAATACCCGTTCTATAAGTCTTACCCGGGGGCCGCCGGGCCCTCGGCGGCGGCGCTCGGCGGGACGGTTCCGCCCCCTTGGGTGATCAGCGAGTACACACGGTCGGTAAGGTCGTAGAACGCGGCCGATTTGCGGTCCCGAGGTCGCGGGAGGTCGACCGTCACCTGGGCGAGGATGTGGCCGGGCCGCCGCGAGAGCACGATCACCCGGTCGGCGAGCTGGATCGCCTCCTCGATGTTGTGGCTGACGAGCAGCACCGCGTCCGGAGGAAGCTGGGGGTCACGCCACAACTGGAGGACCTCCTCGCGCAGACTCTCCGCCGTCAGGGGGTCGAGGGCGCTGAACGGCTCGTCCATGAGGAGCACGGCCGGCTCGACCGCCAGCGCTCGGGCGAGCCCGACCCGCTGACGCATCCCGCCCGAGAGCTCGCGCGGATAGGCTTCCTGGAAACCATCGAGGCCCGTGACGGAGATGTACCGCTCCACCTGGGGAGCGATCCGGTCGGTGGCCCAGCCCAACGCCTCGAGGCCGAACGCGACGTTCTGGGCCACCGTGAGCCACGGATAGAGCGCGAAGCTCTGGAAGACCATCGCCATCTGGTTGCAGACCGACTCGACCTTCTGGTCTTGGAAATAGATGGACCCGGCGGTCGGACGGTCGAGGCCCTGGATCAGCCGCAGCAGGGTCGATTTTCCGCACCCCGACGGTCCTACGATCGCAACGAAGTCGGAATCCTTGACCTCGAAGGAGATGTCCTGCATGATCGAGATCGTCCCGTGCCGCGAGGCGAAGCTCTTGTCGACATGCTCGACCCGGATCAGCGCCATCGACCCGCTCCTCCCTCGACCCACTGGTTCCCGGAATCAATCGTACCGGTAACGGTCGACCGCTCGGCGGTAGAGCGGCTTCCATATGAGTTCGTTGATGGTGATCACCGAAGCGATCAACGCGAACAGCGCCCCGACCATCAGCGGGTATCCTCCGGCCGCCGACTCCGCGTACCCGAGGTCGATGAGTTGACCGACCCCGAGCACGCTCAACGAGGATCCCGAACCGACGTTGAGGTACTCGGCCACGATCAGCGTGTTCCAGCCCCCTCCAAAGGCCGTGATCGAGCCGGTGATCAGGGCCGTGAACACCCCGGGCAATAGCACCCGACGGAGCAGTTTTCGGCCCTTGAGGCCGAACGAGCGGGCCGCCTCCTCGAGGTCCGGCGGGATCGAGCGGATGCCCGAGAGGAGGTTGAAGAAGAGGTACCAGATCATGCCCGTCATCAGCATCAGGATGGACGCTCCCTCCTCGCTGATGTAGGGCACGAGCTCGAAGATGATGACCGGGAAGAGCGCGGTGGCGGGGAAGGAAGCGACAACCTCGACAATGGGGAGGCCGACGCGGCGGGCCTGCGGACCGCGCGCGAGGACGATCGCGAGCGGAAGGGCGATCGCAAGGCAGAAGGCGAAGGCCACCACGAGCCGGATGACGGAGAACCCGACCGCGAGCGGGATCATGAGCATCTGGGCCCGCACCGACGGGACGATCGTGCCGCTGAAGACCGTGTAGACGGCCACGACGATCGCGATGAGCATCAACCAGACGAGGACGAGGATCGTCCCGAGCGACAGATGATAGATGAGCGCCTGCCGCCGGGCACTTGTCCGGCGGCTCGGCCGGACGGTGATCGCCGCGAGTTGGACGAGAGGCGTGCTCAACCGGGAGACCCCGGTGCGCACTCCGCGCGTCACGTACGACGCCGCTCGCCGGAATCGCCCGGAGGTGCCGGCGGGCATGAGGATCTCCCCTTCTCCCGACGGGGTCTGGTCGAAACGGAACCGCTCCGCGTAATGGCCGAGCGGCCGCCAGAGAAGGAAGTCGAGCAGCGCGATGACGATCACGAGCACGATGAGGCCGGCGACGAACTGTTCCGTGTTGTGGTTGCTCGCCGCGAACGAGAGCAGGCTCCCGATCCCCGGCAACGCCTTGCCGTTCGTCGTGAAGATTTCCGCTTCGACGAGGAAGAACCAGCCGCCGGTCCACGAGAGGACGGAATTGTAGACCAACCGGTTCACGGTCGCGGGGAACAGCAGCCGGCGAAAGCGGAGCCAGCCGCTCAGCCGGAACGTGTCCGCCGCTTCGCGGAGGTCCGAGGGCACCGTCTTCAGGGACTCGTAGACGCCGAAGACCATGTTCCACGACATCGAGGTGAAGATCAGCACCACTGAGGCGAGGTTGGGCCCAAACCCAGTTGGCGGAATATTGTACAAGATGAGCACGACGACCGGGAAGAACCCGAGAATCGGGACCGACTGGAGAATGTCGAGAACGGGGATCATGACGCGCTCGCCCGAATGGTGCGTGGCCGCGTAGTACCCGTAGGAGAGCGCGAACGTGAGGGAGAGGAGGTAGGCCGCCGACATCCGAAGGAAGGAGTAGCTGACGTCGACCGTGGCGGTCGGCAGGTAACCCGCCAACCCGGCCGCCGTGAAACCAGGGTCGGAAGCGGCGAGAACCCCGACCGCCGCGGGAACCGCGAGGTAGAGGAAGGTCGCCGGGCGGCTCCACCGGGGCGGGACCGGCTTCGCCGCCCGGGCGGAGACCGCGGCCGGATCAGTCGAGGGCGGGCTCACGGTGGAAGCACCGGATAGCTCCGGACCAATCGGGCGGCTCGTCCCCTCCCCCACCATGCATCCCCCCGGGCATGGACGGGCGGGGGACTGCCCCTGTCTATTTGTGCCGTGTGGTCGAACTCGAGGTGCTCGCGACGGTGTGGACCGCCGCCGCGCGGCAACGTTTATCAACGCCCCCAAGCTGGCATTTCCGTAGCCCCGTGGTGTAGTGGCCAATCATGCGAGACTCTGGATCTCGCGACGCAGGTTCGAACGCCGCGGAGGTCGGATTCCCCGACGGCCGAAACTCCTGCCGGGGCTACTCTCGCGGTAACTTCGTTCTTCCGGTGCGGGGGTGCTCCAGCTCGGCCAATCCGTCCGATCGCTCGGACGGGGCCACCGAGGCAGGGCTTAGGACCCTGTTGCCTAGGGCATTCGCCGGTTCAAAGGGCGGGCCGGTCCGCGCGACCGGCCGCCGGGAACTCCGGCCCCCCGCACTCTTCCGACCCCAGTAGGAGTCGCTCGATGACCGACGCTCGGGTCGCGCTTGTCCCCGAGGAGATTCTCCGCCTCTCCGGCGACGGGGCCGACGAACTCCTCGACCGGCTCGAGCGAAGGGTTCCGGTCCGGGCCCCGTGGGTCGAGATCCCCGAGGGGCCGATCGACGAGGCTCTGGTCTTCGGCGACTCGCACGGCGACTGGCGGTCGACCATCGAGCTCGTCCGACGCTGGCGGGCCGGGAACCGATACTTGGTGGGCCTCGGGGATTATGTCGACCGGTCTCCCGAGGACTGCGGAGCCGGGTCGGTCGCGAACGCGCTCTACCTGCTCGGGCTGGCGGCCGAGTCACCGGACCGGGTCTATCTGGTGCAAGGGAACCACGAGCTCGTACACCGTATTCCCGCGGTGCCGCACCACCTACCCGAAGAAGTCGACGAACTGTGGGGACCGGACTCGACACGCTACGACCGGATTCTCGGGCTGTTCGAGCGCGGCCCGCTCGCGGTGACCACGAAGAACGGAGCGTACCTCGCCCACGCCGGATTTCCCCGCGAGAAGATGCCCTCCCCCTGGACGCGGGCGTTCGAATCCCCCAGCGACGAGCGCCTCCTCGAGATCACCTGGGCTGAATGCGATGCATCCCGGGTTCGCCGGGGGGCGGCATCCCCCTGGGGGGCCCGGGACCTCGACCAATTCCTCAGGACCACCGGACTCCGTCTGGTCCTTCGGGGCCACGATCCGGATCTGACCGGCCGCCCGCTCTACGGCGGGCGTTGCCTGACCCTCCATACTTCGCGCATCTACGAGCGCTACGGGGGAGTGATCGTCGCGGTCCTGCCCCTGCGTGTCCCGTTGACCGGCGTCAGCGACCTCCGCGTCGAGCACCTGGCGTCGGAACGGAAGTCGTATCCGAACCCCGAGTGATCCCAAGGGCCGTGTCCCGGCGGGAGTTCGCCGGGGAACGTGAACTCGGATTGACGGGGTTGGTCGGTTCGAACCGCCCACAGATAACACGTCGGGCGATTCCGAGCCAGGTCCGTCGTCGCATGAGCACGAACGGAGCCCCCTCGAGCGCGACCGAGGTCCCGGAGACTCCGGTCCCGGTGTTCGAGAAGCCGCCCGCCGTCATCCGATTCTTCGACGCGACCGAGGAGGCGATCCGATCCCGGCTCGCGAAGTTGACGTTCTTCCAGCGAGTGTTCCAGCTCGACCGGGACTGGATGACCCGGATCACCATGTTGATGGTGGTCGCGTCGGTCTTCTGGGGGATCGTCGGCGCATTCGACATCTTCGGGTTCGAGACCCAGGTGACCGCGTTCGCCCTCGGTCAGCCGTTGCACCTTTCGAACCAGGAGATCTACTCCTCCCTGACGCTCCACGGCATTCGGATGCTGTTCGGCTTCGCGCAGCAGCTCGAGATGGCCCTCTTTGGCATCATCTTCGTGACGGCGTTCGGCCTCGTGCCGCGCCACAAGTGGGCCTACTATCTCTCGGTGCTCCTCGTCAACCTCAGCATGGTCCTCATGGAAGGACCATTCTACCTATTCCCCCAGTTCAACGACAACTACTTTCCGGCGCTCGGATGGTACTTCTATTCGCCGCTCGGGATCCGGGGGCTTTCCTCCTACGTCGCGAGCCCGCTCTGGTACATCGGCTGGATCGCGCTGTGTGTCGGCGTGATCATCTGGGCCGTCTGGATGGTCTACCACTTCGCGGATTGGTGGCGGGCGCACCGGGGTCAGGTCCGCCGGATCCCTCCCTTTGCCCTCTTTGTCCTCGCCACGGTCATCCTGATCCCCGTTTCGTACGTCACCGTCCTCGCCTCGTCGGCCTGGGACCTCGCCAACTACTTCGGTGTCGGCCCGGTCGACCCGCTCGCGAACCAGGTGCTGTTCTGGTTCTTCGGCCACGGGATCGTCTACATCCTGTTCCTGATCCCGATCACCGCGTTCTACTTCCTCGTCCCGATCTTCGCGAAGCGCCCGGTCTACAGTTACCGGGCGGCCTTCGCCGCCGCCGTGGTCTTCACGATTCTCACCCCGGTCCTCTCGATCCACCACCTCTACCTGACGCCGGTGCCGCCGTGGTCCGCGTGGTTGACGATGGCCCTCACGTTCCTGATCATCATCCCCTCCGCGATCACGTTCTTCACCGTCTGGCTCACCACGAAGGGAGTGAAGAAAGGGGAATGGCAATGGAACGCGGTCACGCTGTTCCTCCTCCTCTCGTTCGCGGGCACGATGGCGGGCGGCCTCACCGGTCCCGACAACAACACGCTCGCGTTCGACATCGACCTTCACAACACGATGTTCATCGTGAGCCACTTCCATGCGATCGCGTTGCTCTCGATCGCCGCGGGCGGGTTCGCGGTGGTGTACGCCGCGTTCCCGTTGCTGTGCGGACGGCTCTGGTACTCCCCGCAGCTGGCCCGGGCGCACTTCGTCTCGACGGCCATCGGATGGGGCGGTCTCGTGTTCTTCATGGACCTGCTCGGCTCCGACGGGATCCTCCGTCGTTCGCTGATCTACCCGCTGACCACGGGCGTGGTGAGCGATCAGGTCTGGTTGATGGTCTTCGTCGTCATCTCCCTCGGCGCCCAGCTCTTCTTCGTCGTGAACGTCCTGTTCACGCTGTTCAAGGGGGAGCTCCTGACGGTGCAGGGGCTGTCGCTCGACGAGATCGTCCGGAAGATGGCCCAGTCGACACATCCGAATCCGACCGTGCCGATCTCGGACGTGAAGTTCGAGCGGCACGCGCCGCGGGCGCGACGCGAGCGGGCCGAACGTACCTGGATCACGGTGGTCGTCGTGCTGATCCTCGGAGTTCTCGTCACCACGTCGCCCCTCACGATCTCGGATTCCACGGCGATCGGCTCGCCGTCCGACCCCCCCGCGGGAAGTGAGTACTTCAACCTCGACAACTACCAGTACTATTGGGGCGTGCAGGAGAGCGGACCGATCCACGGCTCGTTCTCGAACGTCATGGTGGTCCACGCCGGGCAATGGGTCGCGGTGAACGCCACGGCGTCCGGCGCCACGGGCGGATTCTATCTACCGTTCCGCAACCTTCCGACCGTCGACATTCAGGTGATCCCGGATGCCATGTCGTACTGGCTGTTCCAGGCCCCTTCCGTCCCCGGCGTCTACGCGGCGCCGGACTCCGAGTACAACGGGCCGTGGTTCGGACAGGACGTGGCCGCGCTCGTCGTCCTGCCGGCGAACGGGAGTTCGAACCTGGACCAGTATCTCTCGAACGGCGGCGAGGGGGACATCTACAACCCGCCGGTGATGAGCGCGAACGGAGCCTTCCTGATCGTGGACCAGGAAGGGCTCTTTGATGACTCGGTCCCGGGTCCGACGCTCACCGCCACCCCGGGCACCGTCTCCTTCCAGTACTACATCCCCACCTCCAGCATCGGGATCGATACCTATCTCGTGAACGTCACATCGAACGATCCGAACGGGCAACTGAACTACCTGGCCGCCCACAACTACACGCTGCCGTACCGAGTGGGCATCTACTCGATCAACACCTCGGGCGGGAACCTCGTACCGGTGACGACCATGCCGCTTCGGGTCGGGACGCCGATGAACGAATCCGTGACCCTCCCGGCCGGCGTGTACGTGTACGGCCTCGTCAGTCCGATCCCGTACGTCTACAATCCGGCGGGCGAGTCGACCTGGATGACCGGGTCCGACACCGGGGAGGTCATGGGGATGTGGGGGATCCTGTGGGTGAGCCCGTGAACGCGAGCACGGCCGCGAACGAAAAGGGCGCCACGCCGTTCGTCTGGTTCGGCGTCGCGATCATCGTCGGGGCCGCCTACGCGCTGTTCATGGGACTCTCCTACTACAACACCCCGACGTTCACGACCGCCGCGCTTCCGACGATCGCCGGGGTCGCGGCGGCGGTCGTGGCATTCCTGGTGATCGGTGCCTGGGCCCCCGCGAACGATTGAGCGGCGTTCGGCGCCTAGACCGACCCGAACAGCGCCCGCTCCGCCTCTTCCACCCCGTCCGGTCGGGCGGCTCCGCGGTATCGGTCGAGCCGCTCGCGGTTGACGGCAAGGAATTGGTCTCCCCCGGAAAATCCATCGAGCAACCGCTCGGCCTCTCCGGTGCGCCCGAGGATGTAGAGCGCGGCGGAGAACGCTTCGACGGTGTTGAGCTGGGCCACCCGGCCGTAGTGCTGGGGGTTCGTGGCGATCAGGACCGGCAGGCGTCGGCGTCGTCCGCGCGGGCGATCGCCCGGGTCCGCGCCGGGGAAGGCGCCCCGCGAGGATAGGCGGTTCCACGAGCAGTCGACGACCAGGAGCCCGCCGGCCGCGGCGGCGTTCGTGTCGGCACGGGAGAGCGGGGTCGGGGCGTACGGGTCGAGGATGAGCGCGCCGGGCGATCCCGAGTCCTCCCGGGGCACCCGGACCGCACGACCCCATTGCAGCAGGCGACGCCCGGTGCACGCCTTGGGGTGGTCCTCCGCCGCGAGGACGACGAGGAGGCGGAGGGCGGCGTCAGCCCGGGGGTTGCGCGTACTCCCGGAAGATCGCATGAAGTTCCCGGGTCAGGCGGAGCGCCTCGGCTCTCGGACGCTGCCAAAGGTTGCGGCCGAAGATGATCCCGGTCGCCCCCGCGTCCATCGAGCTTCGGACCTTGCGCAGCAGCTCGGCGTCGTCGACCTTCTCCCCTCCGCTGACGAGGACGAGCGAGCGGCCCGCGCTCTGCACGACCTTGCGGAACGCCTCGGACGGAGAAAGTCGGAGGGTGTTGTACGGAGGCGGGCTGTCCGCGTCCTTCTCCGACGCGACCGGATAGTTGAGTTTCACGATGTCCGCTCCCAGTTCGTGCGCGACCCGGGCGGCGTAGTCGATCGCGTACAGACTCTCCTTCCCGCCCTTCTTCCCGACCGCTTCGCCCCGAGGATAGGCCCAGACGATGAGCGGCATACCGAGGCGCTGCGCGTCCTGGCGGACTTGGGTGAATTGGAGGAAGTCCCGGTCCTGGGCGGGCGACCCGACGTAGACCGTGTAGCCGACGGCATCCGCGCCGAGCCGAACGGCGTCCTCGACCGTGCCGGTGAGCGGGCTGAACGCCTGGGCGTCGCCGGGGATCGTCGTCTTGCCGTTGAGCTTCAGGATGAGGGGAACATCCCCCGCGTACTCGTGGAAGTACTTCTCGGCGAGTCCGATATGGAGGGCGATCGCGCTGAACTTTCCCTCGTGGGCGAGGTCGTACTGATACTGGGGGTCGAGCGCATCCGGGTTCGTGAAGAAATCGACCGGACCGTGCTCGAGACCCTGGTCGATCGGGAGAACGAGCAGCGTTCCCCCGCCGGGCCCGTGCTGATAGAGGAGGCGCTTCAGCCGGGTCATCTTGCCCGGCCCCAGCCCGAGCCGGCTCAACGTCGGGCGCGGATACCGGTGGGCCGGAGTGCTCGCGGGGGGGGCCGTGGCCGTCGAGGGCCGGACGGAAGACTCGCTCATCGGGACGCCTTCGGCCGTGCACGGGGCGCCTCGATTTAACGGTTGGTCTGACCGGTGCATCCGCCGACCGATTCCTCGCCGATGCAACCCTTTATGGGCCGCCCCACCGTCCACCGTTCGCTCGGACGGAGATTTCGAGCGACATGCGGTCTCAGGTCGTCATCATCGCCACCCTCCTCCTCAACGGGGCGCTGTTCGCCTTCAATCTCCTCGTCGCGCTTTCTTCGGGAAGTCGCGCGGTCCTCGCCCAAGCGATCTACGCGATCTCGGACCTCGTGGGGAGCGCGCTCCTCCTGTGGGGGCTCTACGCGTCGCGGCTGCCCGCGGATTACCGTCACCCGTTCGGTCGCGGCAAGGAACGATTCTACTGGTCGCTCGTGTCCATCGTCATCACCTTCACCGTCGCGGGGAGCATCGCGTTGACCGCGGGCGTCGACCAGGTGACGAGCCCGAGCCCGATCTCGCATATCGGGGACGCCCTCCTCGTCGTCGGGGCCACGCTGGCGGTGAGCACCGTCAGCATCGCGGTCACGCTCCGCGAGGTCCGCCGCTCCCAGCAGACTCTGCAGTCGCTCCTCGAGTCCCGCCACATCGGACTCAAGTCGATCTTCTACCAGGACATGGTCTCGATCATCGGTTGTCTCGTCGCGTTCTTCTCGCTCATCGTGGTGTACCGGACCCAAGCGTATGTGACGGACGGAGCGGCCGCGATCATCGAGGGCGCGTTGCTCGTGATCACCGGGCTCGTCCTCACGCTCGAGAGCCGCGGTCTCCTGATCGGCCAGGCGCTCGACCCGAGCGAGGCGCGTACGATCCTCGGCGTGGTCGAACGGGATTCGCGGGTGGCGAAGGTCCGGGCCCTCCAGTCGATGGTCCTCGGCCCGGAAGATGCCCTGCTCGCGCTGCGGGTCAATTTCCAGGACGGACTGACGACCGACCAGATGGAGGCGGCGGTCGACCAGATCACGCTCGCCCTGAAGCAGAGCCACCCGGTCCTACGGCACGTGATCATCGAGCCGGAATCGTAGGCGAACCCACCGGGCCGAGCCGGACCTCGCGGTAGCGGAACGCCGAGAGGACCACGAGAGCCACCGCGACGCCGCCGAAGAAGAGATAGTAGCCCTCGTTCCCGAGCCGCTCCACCAGCTGCGTCCCGACGACGAGCCCCAGGATCATCCCGAGCGAGATCGTCAGCGAGTAGATCGCCATGGTCGTGCCGCGGCTGAGCGCGGAAGCGAGGTCGGCGAGCGCGGCGAGGGCCGCCGGCCCGTAGGCGAGCGCTGCGGCGGCGCTGACCGCGAGGGCGGCAAGGAGCTCGGGGAGCGGCCCGAAGGCGACGAGCAGCGAGGCACAGACCATGACGCTCACGAACCCGGCCACGCCGACGTTCATCAGCCGCGTTCGGCCGTACCGGTCGGCGAGACGCCCGAAGCGCGGTTGGGAGATGACGAGGAAGACGCCGCCGCCCGCGACCCCGGCCGCGAGGTAGAGGTCCGAAAACCCGACCCCGGCCGAGGCGCTCCCCACGAAGACCAGGACATACCCGATGAGCATGTAGACGATGAGCCACGGGAGCGTGACGAGGAGCACCCCCCGGCGGAACGCATGGCGGAGCACGTCCCTCACCGGAAAGCCGACCGCGGGAGCCGTCCGGGGCACCGCGCGAACCAGGTTCCAGGCGAACAGGAGACCCGCGAGCAGCGTCGCCGACCCGAGGACGAACACCCACGGGAGGGCGGCGATCGGAAGTTGCCCGCCCTGGAGCAGCCCGAGGATGCCGATCCCGAACGCAAAGCCCCCGAGCCAACCCGCGAGGTTCATCGCATCGAAGCGGCCCATCTCGAGGCCGCGCTCGTCCTCGGTCGATCGGTCGGCGATGACCGCGAGGCTGGAGGCGAGGATCGCGCCGCTCGCGATCCCAAAGACGAAGTTGAGCGCCCCGAGCGCGTAGACCGACCGCGTCAGAGCGACCAGCCCGAAGAGCACGGCGGAACCGAACATTCCCGAGAAGAGCACCGGGAATCGCCCCACCCGGTCCGCGGCGATCCCCGAGAGAAGCACCGTCGTGAACTCGCCCACCGGCGCCATCGCCGCCACCAGGCCGACCGTGCCCTCGTCGTTGCCGCTGAGGTTCGAGAGCCGTCCGAGGATGTAGCTTGCGAACACCGCGAGGGTGATGCCGAACGCGAAGCGTACGAAGAAGGTCGCCCCGAATACCGCGAGCAACGAACGGCGATGGAGGTCGACGTTCGCGACCGGCGTCGGCTCGACCACGGCCGTCCGCTTAGCCCGTCGTCGGGGGGCGTTCGATGAGCTCGATCCAGACGTCGTTCGGGTCGAGGATGAACGCGATCCGAGAGCTGCCGCCCGAGAGTCGATACGGCTCCTTCGCCACGCGCACGCCCTTCGTCCGGACCCGTATCAGGAATCGGTCGAGGTCCTCGACCTCGAACGCGAGATGGTCGAGCTGCTCGCCCGCCTCAAACTGGTCCTTCCCTTCCCAGTGGGTGAGTTCGACGCGGGCGCCCGAAGCGGCGTCCCGAACGAACGCGATCTCCGCCCGGTTCTCGGGGATCGTTCGTCGGCGTTCGAACTGCAGGCCGAGGACCTCGGTGTAGAACGCGAGGCTCTCCTCCATGTTGCGGACGGTGATCGACGTGTGCAAGAACTTCATCGCGGACGCCGAGCGAAGAGAATCCCCGATACTAAAGGTTCGGCGCGGACTCAGGGGTGACCGTAGACGACACGCAGCGGCCGGTCGCCGGGGGTCCAATCGTCCTCGACCCGGACGAACCCGACCCGCTCGAACTGCACGACGTCGCCGGGTCGGGCAGCGCCCAACGTTCCCTCGCCCAGGCCGGTCGAGTGGTCGCCCTCGAGACCCAAGAGGTCGACCGGGACCGCTCCCTCGGTCCCAACCCACTGCAAACGGGGAAGCTTTCGATTCTCCCGGCTCGTGAACGTCGCGCGCAGGGTGCCGCTCGCGGCATCGAGCGCCGAGTCCAGACGGACGTTGACCAGGTCCTTGAGGCGGACCTCCTCGCCGGCGTGCGCCGTCAGGTCTCGACGCGGGAGGAAGAACGATGGCCCCGCGGCGACGGTGCGACTTCCGAGGTCGGGTCGGTCCGGATGGTTCGGAAGGGTCACGTGCCCGAGGTCGAACGGGTATCCCTCCACGTTGACCCGCACCGGGTCCGGCACGTACGCGCGCCGAACGGTCGTGGCGTCGATGCGTTTTCGGTTCTCCGCGTACAGGGTCTCCGCAGGGACCTCGATGTCGGCGAGGGACATTCCGAATGAGAGGATGAACTGCCGCAGCGCCTCCATCGAGATCCCGCGGCGGATGAGCGAACGGAGCGACCAGGTCCGCGGGTCGGCGAACCCATCGTAGAGACCGGACTTGACCTCCCGGTAGGACTTGCTCTTCGCGACCTTCGCTTCGCGCACGCGCAAGATTCCCCAATGGACGAAGGGCGGTCCCGCGATGCCGAGGAGGTCCCAGACGTAGCGCTGCATCCGGTCCTCGATCGCGAGGTCCTTCCCGCGGAGGACGTGGGTGACTCCGAGCTCGATATCGTCGACGACCCACGAAAACTCGAGCATCGGCCAGACCCGGTACTTGCGGCCCACCCGAGGGTGGTCGATATCGCTGATCCGAAGGAGCACGCGGTCACGAAAGGCGGGGTCCGGGTCGGTCATGTCGGTCCGAAGCCTCAGGACCGCCTCGCCCGGACCGTAGCTCCCGTCGAGCATCTTCGCCCACTCGTCGACCGTCTCCGCCGTGGACTGGGAGCGTTCGGGGCACGGGAGGCCGGCGACCCGGTTCTTTCCCAGCAGCTCCTGAGGGCAGCGGCAAACATACGCGGCGCCCTTGTCGATCACTCGGCGCGCCCACGGATAGAACGAGGGGATGCGGTCCGACTTGTAGTAGACCGCATCTGGTTTGACGCCCGCAAGGTCGCAGTCGCCGAGGATCAGCTCGAAGAACTCCGTCTCGATGCGCTTCTCTGCCGACCCGACCGTGTCGTCGAAGACGAGGAGTAACTTTCCGTCGTAGCGCTCCCGGTAGAGCTGGTTCACGAAGAGCATCCGGGAGTTGCCGATATGCAGCACGCCGCTCGGAAACGGCGCCATTCGAAGGACGACCTTCCCGCGGACGGCCCCGAGCAGCTCGGGGAAATCGGGAGCCTCGTTGCGCGCCACCTTGGGGCGTTCCGCGACCGGCCCCCCCAGCGCAGCGAGTCGGTCCTCGATCTCCGCGGTCGGGAGCCCTCGGATCTCCGCCACGATTTCGGAGACCAAGGTGCGGACCGCATCCGCCTGGGCGCGGAGCGTCGGGTCGGTGGCGAGAAGGCGGCCGACGATCGGACCGGTCTGGGCGGCGCCCTCGTGCGCGAGCGCGTTCTCGAGCGTCGCCCGTCGTGCCCGGGTCTCGACGTCGAGGGAGAGCACCACGAGCGCGCCGACCTTCCGGCGGGTTAAAGGGGTTCCCGGGGAGCGGCCACGTCACCGGCCGACCGGGCACGGTGGGGCCGTGCCATCGCTTCGGCCACGGCCTCGGCGAGCGTGATCTCGCCCTGCAAGACTCGGTGGGCGCTCGAGCGAGAGATGGTGAGACGACCTCCGCTCCCTTCGCGGCTCAGTCGTTGAAGATTGGCGATGTCGCCGGGGGTCACGGTGAGCGGCATCGGTTCACGGACGGGTCGGCCCCGCGAACGCGCGATGCTCCGGGCGGCCGCGGCGTCCCGCGGTCGGCGATGGCCCCTCGGAGTGGTACCCTCTTCGTCCACCAGTTCGACCGAGCGCTGGTGGTCGAGCAGCGAGTTGACGATACGGTTGCGGGCCGGTGGGTCGCCTTTACCCACGCGGAAGAGGACCGGTCGAGAGGGAAAGCGATGGCGCAGATGGCCGGCGAGCGTTCCGGCCGACTCGGGAGCTTCGAGCTCGCCTTCTCCCAACAACGTGGCTCCGGCCAGGATGGAGTAGCCCGGCCGCGGTCCGGGGTCGATGCCGACGATGATCGCCTCCGCCGCGTCGGCCGACTCGAGGGCGTGGCGGACCGCGGCGGCGAGGCTGCGGCGGTCGAGCGGCTCACCGACCGGCAACACATTCGCGTGCGAGATCAAGGGCGCCTCTCGATGGGAGGTGAGGACGGCAGCGACCTGGTCCGGGATGCGGTCTCCGGGGAAGAGACTGATGGTGGGAACGCGTCGCTCTCGCAAAAATCCCGCGAGCTCATGGTAGAGCTCGGGGTCCCGAGTCACGAGTGCGACCGCTCGATGTCTCACTGACCCCCCTGACGGTGATATACGGCATTAACCTTGCCCCCGGCCGTGCCGGTCTGTCTGCACTGCGGGGAGCTCGCGAGCGATGGCACCCTCTTCTGCACCAAGTGCGGCTACACTCTGCCGCAGGTGGATCCCTCCTCCCCGAGCCCGGTGAACGCGTCCGCTCGGGCAGCCCCCGGACCGGGGGCCGCTTCCACGGGCTCGTCGGCGAACCCCGCGCCGTCGCCCGCGCCCCCCGCGGCGACGCCGACCTACTCGGCCTCCTATGCCCCCGCTCCGGGCTACGCCATACTAGCTCCTCCGCTACCGGGGGCGGTCGGCCCAATGCCTCCTCCCCCTGCGGGGAAGTACTGCATCCGCTGTCGGGCGGTGATCAGTCGGGTCGCGGTCTACTGCCCCGTATGCCAGCAACCTCAATCGTGAAGCGCAGCGGCCGCCGGGGCCGTCGAACCGGGACGATGGTCCGGATCGCACGGGAGAGGGTCTCCGACCTCTTCGCCCTCGCGGAGCGAGAATCGATGGACCGACACTCCGAACTTTCCGACCGATACGTGACGCTGGCCCGGCGGATCGGGATGCGCTACAACATACGGCTGCCGCGGGAATACCGAGAGCTGTACTGCCGCGCGTGCTCGACCTACTGGGTCGAGGGGCGCACGGTCCGAACCCGCCTTCGCGGCGGACATCGAGTACGGACTTGCCTCAAGTGTGGGTATCAACGCCGGACCGTGTCGATCGTGCCCAGAGCTCCGAGGCCCCATATCCCCGGCGCCGGCACCCGGGAACTTCGTCGCGACGAAGGAGCGCTCTCGGTTCCCGTCGGCGACGAGCCGGACCTCATGGACGAGGAAACGGAAGAAGAATAAGGTCGACCGACTCCTCGCCCCGGCGTTGCCGGGGTGGCCGAGCGGCCAAAGGCGGCAGACTCAAGATCTGCTCTCGCAGGAGTTCCCAGGTTCGAATCCTGGCCCCGGCATCTGAACTTCCGAATCCTGTACGTCGGTTTCCCTGATTTCTTGGACCGTGCAGATTGTTCCGCCCTTGGAAACGAGTAGAATCTCGAAGCCTGAGATCTTGTCCGCATCGTCGACGACCCGCCAGCTGTCCGTGGTCCGTCGGCCTCAAAGGCCGATCAGGCCCCGTCCAGCCTCACTGCCGCACGGATGAGTTTTCGAATCTCAGGAGAGCGTGCCTGGGTGACGCTCGTCATTTTGACGTGGCGGAGGGACTTGCCCGTTCCCTCGACGATGGCGAAGGAGCGCGCCAACTCCGCCCCTCGCCACAATCCCAAGTTGAGATGATCCGGATAGACCATGAAACAAAGGACCAGCCCGCGTCCCCTCCAGTTGGGCGCCTTCCACTTGACGCACTCCTCAAGATTCGGCCCCACCGTGTGGATCGCTCGGCGTAGCTCACGGGCGATCCGGCGCATCTTCAGTGGCAGCTCGGAGATGATTGCATCGATTTCAGAGGCACCATGGGAGGAGGGCGGCACGCTCGGCCCACCGCTTCGCCGTACTTTATTCCTCGGAAGAACTGTACCCCAAGGCGGCCAACGAACGTACTCCCCGCAGCCCGGCCTTCCATTTCTCAACGGTTTTCCGAGATCGCTGCGAGCCTTGCGACTTACGCTTCCCGGAACAGTTCGTAGACGATGCTTCCCTCTCGATAGGGCATTTCGGAGGCGACCTTGCCGTACTCGGAATCCCCTGCGCGCTGTTGGGCACGATCGCCGACCGGACCCGCGCAGTGTTCCGGCACCGGCGACGCCGCTTGCTCAATGAGCACGGGATTCCCTGCCACGGTGGCCTCGTCGGGGACCGGCGCGGCCCTCACCGCTGGGGGCCCGACCGGGTTCACGCGGACAGTCGTTTCGATTACGGCAGCTTCTGCCGATGCCTGGCGTGCCGAGGATGACGGAGCGTTCGGGAAACACCGCGCTCCCATCCGGAACGCTAAGTTCATCTGACCGTACGCCCCACGAAAGCGGCCGATGACCCGGGAAGTTTAGATGGTCGATTCCTGCTTCGTCTGTCGCAGAACCCAGGTAGACCTGGACCACCTCAACGAGGAGATCCGAGCAAGGGTCTACCTCTCTTACTTCAGCAACGCGCGCGGCCAGATCGATGAGCAGCGCCGGAAGATCAATTTCCTACAGCGTCTTCAAGACGAGGAGAGTGCGGACCCGCACTTTCGGATCAACGCACGGCAGGTGTTCGCCGACCCCATGGCCTACAAGAAACTCATGCCGTGGATCGACACCCTGATCGAGATCGCCGGTGCAAGCGAACGCCGGGCGGACGACCCGAGGACGATCGGGGAGCTCGTTCGAGAGCTCCTCAGCGAGCAACGACACGTCATCACCCAGATGGAGCAGGGATTGAACGAAATCCGCGCGGGATTCGCTACGGGGGGAAGGTCGCCCTTCTCTCTCGAGGTAGTGACGCAGACCTTTCCGGTGGAGTGGTCGATCGCGGGATCACCCTTTGCCTGGCAGGCGGGGCAGGCCAGCGACCGCGAACCGCTGCAGCGTCGCGCGGGCGACTCCAAGGCCATGGTCGAGATTCCCATCTACCTTTGCTCCGTTTGTTTGAGGATGTTGGGCAAGGGCTGACCCCGTGGGTCTGCCGAGCAGAACCGCCCCCAGCCGTCCCGCGGGGCTTGTGGGGGACGGGTTCGAGCGCTCCTGCTCCGACGTCCGGGGCTCTGCCCGTCAGTACGCCATCCCACAGAAGATTCATAACCTGCGGCCGCAAAACCCGCTCGTCCTCGGGGCTGCCATAACCCGTGGGCACGGAGAACGGGACTGTGGTAATCTGCGTTGCCGCGACCGGTTTGCAGCCGGCGGTGCCGTGCGACTCGGGCGACATTGCGTGGGTCATCGCGGCCACGGCGCTCGTGATGATCATGACCCCGGGGCTGGGGTTCTTCTACGGGGGGCTGGTTCGACGCAAGAACCTCGTTTCGACCATCGTTCAGTGCATGGCGATCTTCGCCCTCGTGAGCCTGGCCTGGGCGCTGTGGGGCTACACGATGGCCTTCGGCCCGTCCACCCTGGACGGGTTCATCGGAAACTTCCAGTACTTCGGTCTGAACGGCGTGGGTTCGGCCGCGAATACCGCCTACTCGTCGACCATTCCGGCCCTCTTGTACTTCGCTTTTCAGTTAAAGTTCGCCGCGATCACCCCGGCGCTCATCATCGGCGCGTTTGCCGGACGGATCCGGCTCAAACCCCTTCTGATCTTCATCCTGGCCTGGGTGACGTTCATCTACTTCCCCGTCGCCCACTGGGTTTGGGGGGACGGCGGCTGGCTGCACGTGATGGGCGTCGAGGATTTCGCGGGCGGAATGGTGGTGCACACCACCGCCGGCGTGAGCGCGCTCGCGGCCGCGCTGGTCATCGGTCGGGGCATCGACTTTGGGAAGGAAAGCCGACCGAACAACGTTCCGTACGTCATCCTCGGAACGGCCATCCTCTGGTTCGGCTGGTTCGGGTTCAACGCCGGTAGCTCGCTCTCGGCGAACGACATTGCCGTGAACGCCCTGGTCACCACGAACCTCGCGGCGGCCGCGGCCGGAGTCGCCTGGATGTTGCTGGATTGGATGTGGAAGGGGAAGCCTTCCGCGGTGGGGATGTGCGTGGGATTCGTCTGCGGTCTCGCGGCCGTCACACCTGCTGCGGGCTACGTGAGCCCCGCCTTCGCGATGGTCATTGGGCTCGTGGCCGGCATCGGTTGTAACTTCGTGGTCCGTTGGAGGGCGCGAACGAAGTTGGACGACTCCCTCGACGTGTTCGCGTGCCACGGGGTCGGGGGCATGTGGGGAACGGTGGCGACGGGACTCTTCGCGTCGGTCGCGATCAATGCGGCCGGGCAGAACGGTCTCGTCTACGGCAACGTTCACTTCGCGCTGCTGCAGATGTTCGCGGTAGCGATCGTCGCGACCTTCGCGTTCGTCGGTACCTACGTCATGCTGCGCGTGATCAATTACTTCTCGCCTCTCCGTGCGAACGCGGAAGAGCAGAAAGCCGGTCTGGACGAGGTCCACTTCGGAGAAGAGGCGTACTACCCGACTTCGGAGTAGGGCGTCGCGGATTCGGTGCGCCGCTCCGGGCACGCCAGGGCCGCGTGCCGGAGGTCACTTTGCTCGCGCGGGCACTCTGCTGAGGGGACGAACGCCGCAGCTCGCCACCAGCCCCCAGAGCGGGAGACCGCGCCGCGCCGGATGGGTCTCGGGGGGCCGGCTCACCGCCGCCTAGGTAGCCGCTGGACCGAGGCGTTCGATCACTCGAATGGGGGATGGGAGGTCGACCGGGGCGACATACTCCGACACGGGGACCCCGGAAACTCGCAGTACCTTTGCGGCCACTCCCCGGCAATAGCCGCAGGCTGCGCATGTCGTGTGCTCGCAGTCCACGGCGGCAATGTGCCGGAGGAAATCACGGGGGAACGCTCGGTTATCGATCGTGAGCTCGGCGAGAGGGGCGAACGCCCGACCCAGCTTCTGCGCTTCTTCTCCGTGGGCTCCCTCCCCGACCTGTCGGAGAGCGGCGGAGGGTGCCTTGATCTGAACCAAGCTCAAGATGTCCGCCAGATTCCCGGGATAGGCGCGGTGGGCGTACGCGCTGGCCGAGCGAATCAGCCAGTCGGTGGACCGGTTCCTCCCCGAGACCTTGAACCGGGTGACCCCGACCTCTTCGAAGACCGCGAGGTCCTCGGGGCGGACGAAAATCCCCGAGATGAGCTTGGCCGGGTCCCGGACGT
>Ga0335078_10000255_pt1 | contig 85921 bp, 72 predicted proteins | sample Lox_Sample_32_FD_206711 | JGI IMG/M metagenome (GOLD analysis project Ga0335078, IMG submission 206711) | Soil microbial communities from Loxahatchee National Wildlife Refuge, Florida, United States - Lox_Sample_3.2 | ecosystem: Environmental > Terrestrial > Soil > Wetlands | place: USA... | reverse complement strand
CTCCTCGGTGAGGTCCGACGAACCGTCTACCCGGTACATGATCTTCAGCGGTCCCGAGCTGTCGCCTGCCTGCTCGGCGGCCCGGTCGCGCAGCCACATGCCGAACTTGGCGGCTTCCTCCATGTAGCCCAGGCCCGCGAGCGCGTGGATGGACAGCGAGCCGTCCCGGATCCAGGTGTAGCGGTAGTCCCAGTTCCGCTCGCCGCCGGTCTGCTCCGGCAGCCCGAACGTGGCGGCGGCAACCGGCGCGCCGGTCGGGTTGTACGTGAGCAGCTTGAGCGTCATCGCCGAGCGGGTCACGGTCTCGCGCCACCTGCCGGTGTAGGTCGAGCGGGCCAGCCAGTTGCGCCAGAACGCGCCGGTGTCGTTCGCCAGCCGGTCCAGTTCCTCCGGCGGCAGCCGCTTGGGCGGCCCGCCCATCGATTCCAGCACGATCCCGGCGCCGGGATCGGTTTCCTTCATGGAGATCGTCGCGCGGATGCCACTCCCCGCCAGCTCGACCATCGCGCCGCCCTGGTCGGCCGGACGGCGGCCGGACGTGTGCACGGTCAGGTGGAAGTCGCCGGACCGGAACACCGCCCCGTCGTTGCCTGGCTCGATCGTGTGCTCGGCCCGGCCGTAGTCGAACCGGGGCTGCAGGTCCAGGACGAACTGCATGCTGCCGCGGGCTACCCGCAGCTTGCGCACGATCCGGTGCCGGTCGGTGGGCCCGCCCTCGATCACCGGCATGAAGTCGAGCACCTCGCCGACGCCGTCCGCGGTCATGAACCGGGTGATCAGCATCGCGGTGTCCGGGAAGTACAGCTGCCGGGTCACGTAGTCGTCGGTCGCGGGAGCGATCTTGAAGTGGCCGCCGCGCTCGGCGTCGAGCAGCGCGGCGAAGACGCTCGGCGAGTCGAACCTCGGGCAGCAGAAGAAGTCGATCGTGCCGTCCGTTGCGACCAGAGCCGTGGTCTGCAGGTCACCTATGAGGCCGTGGTCGCTGATGTTCGGGTAACGGGTCAAGGTGTCCCCCCGGAGAGTGCCTGACGCATAGGGGCAACGCTGGCAGCGGGCCGGCCCCGGCGCATCACCCGCACCGGATGACCTGGCGCGCGCCGCAGCCCGCCGCCAGCCCCGGGATCACCAGGGACGGGTGATGACGGCGGCCTCAGCGCCGGGTGCGAGGGCGGCGACCGAGCCTGTCAGGGCCGGCCGGGCCGCGCGAACAGCAGCGGCCTGAGCACCTCGCCGCAGCCGGATAGCAGGTGCGGTCCGGCCGGCATGCTGTCGCGGCGGGGCTGGAAGTGCAGGAACGAGTAGCCGATGCGGCGCGCCAGGATCCCGTCGGTCGCGATCTGGTCCCCGACCACGACGCCGGGTCCTGGCAGGTCCGCGTAGGGGCCGACCCGCAGTGGCTTGCGGGCGGAGACGACGTAGCGGACCTGCAGCCCCGGCCGGCCGGCGGGCAGCCGAGACGGCCGCCTGGCGGAGTTGGTGGCAAAGCACACCGCCCGCACGCCGCGGATCTGCGCGGCCTGGCCGACGACCTCGGCGATACCGCGGTCGAGCGCGTCCTGAGAGCTGTCCCAGGGCGCGACCAGCGGCTCGACGTCGTAGATCACGGTTCTCGCGGCCAGCTCGCCGATCCGCGCGGGGACCTCCCGCGGGTCGGTGATGAGCTCGTATGCAGATCTCACCGGACCGGCTCCGTCGCCGCCGGGGCTGCGGGCCGGCGCCTGGCCGGGCCGGCCAGCTTGCGGATCTCCGCCCAGTTCAGCCTCGCCCTGGGCGGGGGCACGCCGGGCCGGCTGCGGGGCACCCGGACCCGGAGCGCGCGCGGGCGGATCGAGCAGCGCACCGGCGTGCTCAGCATCATGGCCTCGCCGTCGACGCCGACGGGTATCTGCGGTGCGTCCGCGTCCACGACCACCTGCGCCGCGGTGTGCACGCTGAGGCCCGCCGCGCTCGATCCCCGGATGAGCCCCGCTGCCTGGCGCGCGCTCGACACGCTGACGCCGACCACGGCCAGCGTGCCGCGATCCAGCCGGGCCCTGCGGCTGAGCCCGGCGACATCGCCCGTTCCGTACCGGTTGCTGGACACGAGGACGGCCTGCGGATCGCTCAGCCGGACGGCACCGGCCCGGACCCGGAGCGCCGTGCCGCGCTTCCCGGTGAGCAGGTCGGGCAGCTGGTCCAGGGTGGCCCCGACCTTGTCGCCCCGGTAGGCGGGGGACTGGACGACCTCGGCGTACGCGCCGAACGACGCGTTGTTCACGAACGTCCTTCCGGCCACGGTGCCGAGGTCGACCAGCAGATCGACGCCGTCGTCCAGCGCGGCGAGGCACGCGGCCGGGTCGTCGCGGTCCAGGCCGAGGTCAAGGGCGAAGTGGTTGCGCGTTCCGGCCGTGATGACGACGAACGGTACGCCGGCCGCCGCCGCCACGTCCGCCACCAGCGCCTGGGTTCCGTCCCCGCCGGCGACCCCCAGCAGGTCGGCACCGCGCGCCACCGCCTGCCGGGCTACCTCGGCGACGTCCACGGTCCCCGGCCCGCCGATCAGGTACACCTCGGCCCCAAGTTGCTCGGCCCGGCGCTTCAGGTCGAACCGGTCCACCTTCCCGCCGCCCGACCGCGGATTCATGATCAGGAACGGGCGAGCGGCCCTGGCCGGCGGCTCGTGCTCGGGCATCCGCCAGTCCGCCGGGTCGGGCCGCAGCGCAGCCCGGGCCGTGAGCCAGGCCAGAATCCAGGCAGCCGCCGAGACGAGCGCGACCCACAGCAGTCCGGCGACGGCGAAGGCGGCGATAGCGGCGGCCGGCGCCCCGACGACCAGAACCAGCGCGAGCCAGCGCCGCACGCCGCGGGTAGCCAGGAACCAGTACGCGCCTGCCAGGCTGACCACCGCGACGGCAAGGCCGGCCGCGAGCATCGCGATGCTGTGCAGGTCGCCGAAGACGACGAGCAGCGCGACTGCCGCCACGGCGAGGAGCAGGCTCAGCCGCGCGAGCCAGCGCCTCGAGCCGGCCACCTCCGGCTGCGCCACTGCCGCTCCCTTCCTGCCCGGTCCAGGAAATCATCGCCGGAGCGGCCGTTCCGCGCGTCACCCGCCCCGGGTGACGCGCGGAACGTGCGGGAACGGCAAGCGTCGGCAGCTCCGGCTGTGACGCTGTCGGGCTGATTTCGCCTCGGCTTACCCCGCGCATACCGGCGGCCGGGGTTACCGCCGGCCGGGCCCGGGGATGGCATTGCGCGTGTCGGGCCAGGCGGGCGAGTCGTCGCGGGACGTGTCGGCGGCGGGACGGCGCCGGGCCGCAGGCATCTACGGCGCGATCATCACCGCGTCGGTGATGGCCGCCGCCGGGCGGGGCCTGTCCACCCTCGCGCTCGCGATCTCGGTCCTGGTGACGCTCGTGGTCTACTGGCTGGCCGAGCAGTACGCCGAGCTGCTCGGCTCCCAGGCCGCGCACGGCCGCGTGCCGACGTGGCGGCGGACCGGCCGGGCGCTGCGGGACAGCTGGCCGATCGTCAGCGCGTCCTTCGTGCCGCTGGCACTGCTGCTGGTCGCGCGGCTGGCCGGGGCGTCGACCGTGACGGCCGCCAACGTGGGCGTCGTGGCCGCCGTCGTGCTGCTGACCTATCACGGCTGGGCCGCCGCCAGGGCGGCCGAGCTGCGGGGCTGGCGGCTGGCCGGCACGACGTCGATAGCGGCCGTCCTCGGCCTTGCGATGGTCGCGCTGAAGAACCTGGTCATCCTGCACCTGCACTGACCGGCACCCGGCCGCCCTCAGCCCGGTCAGGACCGGCCGCGAGCGCCGGTGCGGGCGAGGCTCAGCAGGCTTGCCGCCGTCAGCGCGACGACCAGGGCGGTCAGCGCGAACGCGGCCGCGCGCAGGCTGGTGACCTGGCTGAGCAGTCCGACGCCGACGGCCGTCAGGATCGCGCCGGCGATGACCCCCGCGCAGCCCGCGGGCAGACCGAGGTGGTCCGGCACCCGGCTCACCACCACCTGCCCGGCGGCCGAGGAGATGAACAACGCGAAGACGACGGCACCGGCCAGCGCCGGGCTCTGCTCGTGCAACTGCGTGGCCAGGAACACCGGTGCCACGGAACTGAACAGCCCGGACATCGCGGGAAGCTGGCAAATCCGGCGGCAGCCGCCCTGGTAAGCGCCGGGCGCAGCGGCCGCGGCGGCGAGCAGGGCCAGGTCCACCCAGAACGGCAGCCGCAGCGGCGCCGGGCCAGCTTCGGCCAGCACGCCTGCCCGCGATCACGCCGAGCGCGTAGACGGCGGAGACCACCGTGATGGTCAGCTGGGAGAAGCCCCACATCTGCTCGTAGCGCGGGTAGAGCGGGGTGGGCAGCGTGGTGCCCAGCATGACTGCCCAGAACGCGTACGCGGGCAGCCACAGCGCTCCCGGCCGGTGGCTCACTCAGCTGGCACTGCCCCGGCAGGTGCTATCCCATGCCGACGTTCCCGGCGTAGGCCTCGTCGCCGGACGATCCTCAGCGGGTTCGCAGCACGGCAAGCGGAGCCAGCCGGGCCACGGCCGGGCTCAGGCCGGGCGCCGCGCGCACGGACGCGTGCTTCGCCGGCACCGGCTTCGGGAGTGGCCTGCAGGTCTTGTCCCACGCGGCGTGGCGGCTGCGCGCGGGCAGCTTGCCGTAGGCAAGGTAGCTGGCGACTGTGTTGTCGACGCACCGGTCACCCGACAGCGAGTCGGCGTGCGTCGTGCCGCCGGGCTCGGCGAGCAGCACCGAGTGCGGGAAGATCTTGCGCACGTACAGGCTGCCCTCGAACGGCGTGGCCGCGTCGAGTGTCTCGTCGATCAGCAGAGCGCTGCCGATATGCTGCCCGCTGATCCGAAGCGGCGTCTTGCGATGCGCGGGGGCAGGCCAGTAGATGCACGGGGCGTTGAACCACGCGTTGGCCCACGTCTCGAACGGCGCGATCTTATTGACCCTGGTGTTGTCCCGGCTCCACCTCGCCCAGCTCAGCGGCCACTGGTTGTCGGTGCACTGGACGCCCAGGTAGTCCGCGAACGAGTTGTCGCTGCCCGGCGTGTCCACTTCCTCGTACAGGCTGATCAGCGCGGTGCCTGCCGCGGCGCTGTGCGTGGTCGCCCACTGCGACAGGGCCCGGGCCAGCGTCAGCCAGGTCGACTCGTAGTACCCCGCGTACAGGAAGATGTCGGTCCACTCATCCGGCCCGACGATCTTCTTGCCGCCACTGGTGACCGGGTGCTGGCGCAGCCGGCTCTCCTCGGCATAGAAGCGCCTCGAGACCGCCGCCTCGGTGCTGCCGAGGCGATAGGTCTGGTGGTATTTCGCGAGCCAGGCAAACCAGATATTCATGGTCCGGTTGAACGCGATGTCCTGGTTCAGGTTCGCCTTGTACCAGATATTGCGCGGGTCCACGTTGCTGTCCATGATCAGCCGGCGGACGCGGCCGGGGAACAGCGTGGCATAGACCTGGCCGAGGTAGGTGCCGTAGGAGAACCCGTAGTAGGTGAGCTGCTGCTGGCCCAGCGCCTGGCGGATGCTGTCCATGTCCCTGGCGCTGTCGATGGTCGTGTCGTTGTCCAGCAGCGCGGTCTGCGCCGCGCCCTGGCCGGCGCAGGCCTGTGCGTAGCTCCTGCTGCGCCGCTGCCAGTAGCGGAGCAGGCTCAGGCTCGTCGGGTTGTACGGCCTGCGGTCGGCGCTGAAGTAGTTCGGATCGCAGCTGACCGGCTCGCTGGTGCCCACGCCGCGCGGGTCGAAGCCGATCCAGTCGTAGTCGGCTATCGAGGCCTTGTCGGCGGCGCTGCCCTCCGCCTTGAGCTGCCCTAGCAGGAAGACGCTGAGGTCGAGGCCGGCGCCGCCGGGACCGCCCGGATTGGTCAGGATGATGCCCTGGTAATGCGCCGAGGTGTGCTTGATACGCGAGATCTCGATGATCGTGGTGCCCCTGGCCGGGTGGCTGTAATCCAGCGGCACGGTCACTGCGGCGCACTGGGCGCCCGCCTGCTGCAGGTCCGTTTCCTTGCACGGTCCCCACGCCGAGAGCGCGGGCGTGAACTGCGGTGACGAGGCTGCCGCCGCCTGAACCGTCGCGCCTGCGCCGCTCGCCAGCATTGCGACGGCGGCAGCGCCAGCCACGAATCTCACTGCATTCCTCCCCGGTGCCGCTTGGAGCCTACGGCAGTCGCGGCCGAAAGGAGGGCAGCGCGGAAAGCGCCGCGAGAATGTCGCTGCGGCAAATCTCTGCATTCTCCGGTGGAGTGCCGCAAGCGGGCACTCTCGCAATTATCAGGTGCCGCGGTCACGAACCGAGCGAATTCCGGCCGTCCGTGCCCGGCGCCGCCCGGACACGCCGCGGCCGCCGCCGGCGTCCCGGCGGCGAGCCGGTAACGTCGTGCTGGCAGCGCGGGCGCGGGGGCCGCCCGGCGGGGCTCCGGGGGGACCACGTGACGACGCCAATGCCGACCGAGGCCGGCCGCGGCAGCGGGGTAGCGGCGGGGACACGAGGGCTCGGCGGCAGCCTCGCGCGGTCCAGCGGCGGGATGGCCGTCGGGACGCTCGCGTCCCGGCTGACCGGCCTGGTCCGGACGCTGATCCAGGCATACGCGCTCGGCGGCTTCGCCCTCGCCGATGCCTACAACGTAGCGAACTCGCTGCCGAACGCGGTCTACAATCTCATGCTTGGCGGCATCCTCACCAGCGTGATCGTGCCGCTGCTCGTCTCGGCCGCGGGCCGGAGCCGGGACGGCGGTGCGGCCTACGACCAGCGCATGTTCACCATGATCACGATTGCGCTGCTCGGCATCACGGGGGCGGCGACGCTGTCCGCCCCGCAGATCGTGGCCCTGTACGGCGGGTCGGTCGGCGGTGCCGAGCGGCAGCTGATGGTGACCTTCGCGTATTTCTTCATCCCGCAGATCTTCTTCTACGGGGTGTGCTCGCTGGCAGGCGCGGTGCTGAACGCGCGCGGCAGTTTCGCGGCGCCCATGTGGGCACCAGTGGTCAACAACATGGTGGTGTCCGCCGTCCTGCTGGGCTTCGTAGCGGTCGCGGGCTTCGGCGCCCGGCCCGCGACCATCACGCCGGGCGAGATCCAGCTGCTGGGTCTCGGCACCACGATCGGCGTAGCCGCGCAGACCGCCGCGCTGCTGCCGTCGCTGCGCCGGGTCGGGTTCCGCTGGCGGCCGCGCTTCGACTTCCGCCGGGCGGAGCTGGCCGAGATCTGGCGGATGGCGGGCTGGATGTTCGGCTACGTGGTCACCACCCAGGTCTCCCTGTTCGTGACCACTCGGGTCGCGAACGAGGCCAGCGTGCTGGCGGCGCGAGCGCATACCGGCTACGGCGCTGGCTACACGCCGTTCGCCTACGCCTGGCAGCTGTTCCAGATGCCATACGCCGTGGTCGGCATCTCGGTGATCACCGCGCTGCTGCCGCGGATGAGCGCGCACGCGGCGGCGGGCAAGCCGGACCTGATGAAGGCGGACTTTTCTACCGGCGTGCGGCTGGCCGGCGTGCTCGTGGTGCCGTCCGCCTTCGTCCTCGCCGTGCTCGGTCCCGCGCTCGCAGAGGTGTTCCTGGCGCACGGGGCGACCAGCATCGCGAGCGCCCGCTACATCGGCGAGGTCTTCGCCGTCCTGTGCCTGGGCCTGGTGCCCTATACGATCTTCCAGCTGCAGCTGCGGGTGTTCTACGCGCTGCATGACAGCCGCGCGGCGGCGCTCATCGGCGTCGGCGCGATGGCCGCCAACGTCGGCGCCTGCTACCTGGCGCTGGAGCTGCTGCCGCCCGGACTCGTGGTGGCCGGCCTCGGCGCCGCCTTCGGGCTCGGCAACGTGGCCGGCTCGGCTCTGGCCTGGCTGCTGCTCGGCCGCAGGCTGCACGGGCTCGCGGGCCGGGACATCGGGCTGAGCCTGCTGCGGATGCACGCCGCGGCCATCCCCGCTGCCGCGCTCGCGCTCGCCGTCACGGTGGCGGCGGGCAGCCTGCTGTCGCCGGGGCGGCTCACCGCCCTGCTGACCGCGGGGGTGGCAGGGGGCTGCGCGCTGCTGGCTTACGTCCTGCTGGCGTACTTCTTCCGGGTCCGGGAGCTTACCGGCCTGGCCGCGGTCATCGCCGCCCGGCTGCGCCGCTAGCAGTAAAGGACCCGGCGGACGGCGAGCCCGCCGGGTCCTGCGCCGCAGTTTCCTACCGGTTGCGCGCGCCCTGCAGCTGACGGCCGCCGGCCCGCTCGCGCCGGGTCTCGCGCTTCATCTCGCGCCTGATCCACTGGTCGATGACCTGGTCGGTCTCCCAGGAGGTGATGAGGGAGTACCGGGGCCGCGGGCCCGGGTGCCAGACCACGTGCCACAGGCGCTCGGTGTCGATGACGATCTGCATGCCGGGATGCAGCACGATCCGCGTCTCGGTGCCGGGGTCGTTCTTGTCCTCGCGCAGGATGAACTGCGACTGGCCGGGCGCGTCGTCCAGCTCGAGCCAGGAGCGCACGACCCAGCCGGTGCCCTCGGGGTTGAGCCGGTTGTTGTCGTCGAGGTGCAGCTGGCGGAGCGCCGTCGCCTCGTCGCTCGGGTTGAGCTTGATCACGCGTACCCGCCCGAAGTTGCCGCCTATCCCCTCGACGTAGCGGGTGAGGCTCGGCGCGATCTGGCGGTTCGACGTCCAGATCCCGTTCTTGTCCGCCTTGCCGTGGTCCCAGAAGCCGCGGCAGTCCATCTCGCCGGTGGCCGACGCGAGCGGCGCGAAGTTGGTGTCGCCGCCGCTCTTCCAGTCCAGGTACTCCAGGTTTTCCCACTCGGGCGGCGGTACCGGCGGGCCCTGGTAGTCGTTCAGGATGACGAAGCCCTTTTCGACCAGAGTGTCGAGCTTTTGATACATTCAGTCCCCCGTTTTCGCCTTGGATGCCTCTCCGAATGTCCTCACCTATTTCCCCGGATCAGTTTGCGCATGCGAAAGGACGACGGCGCAGGCCAAGGTCATGACTGGCATTTGAATTCACGATTACTTCCGCGTCGATTCAGGGAGCCGCGGCACGGGCCGCGATTATCGCGGACACCGAAAAACAGCGGACTGTCCCGTGACATTGCCCGCCACCACTCGGTCCGTGCAGGACAAAGCTTCCGTCAAGAATCAGCCCGCGGCGCGTGCGCGTCGTCCCGGCCGGATATGGGCCCGTCGGGGGTTACATGACAGCGACTAGCACGCCGGCCAGCACGCCGGCCGCAAAAACGACCACTGACCGCACGGCCAGTGTTCGCAAGACCGATATCTACAACGACCCGGCGTTCAACTACGCGCAGTTCTGGACCGGCCGCGATTACGAGCATCACGCCGAGGTCATCGCCCTGCGGCGGCTCCTGCGCGGTCGCAGGTTCGAGCACGCCGTCGACGTCGGCGGCGGCTTCGGCAGGCTGAGCGTCATCCTCGCCGAATATGCCGACCGGGTGACGCTCGCCGATCCCAGTACCCAGCAGCTGGAGCTGTCGGAGCGCATTTTTCCCGGCCAGTCATTCATCGAGCGAAAACTCATGGACGCAGCACACCTGGATTTCGCCGACGAGAGCGCAGACCTGGTGACGCTGATCCGAGTGCTCCATCATCTGCCCGACCCGGCACCGGAATTCCGGGAGCTCGCGCGCATTCTGCGACCCGGCGGCCTCGCGGTGGTCGAGGTGGCGAATTCGGCGCACGCGGCGAACCGGATCAGACACCTGATGCGCGGCCAGCGGATATCGCGGCTGGCCGTGGATCTGCGGTCAGAGGAATCGAGGCGGCGGGGTACCGCACCGTACTTCAACCACCACCCGGAAACCATCCGGCGCGACCTGAGCGCGGTCCGGCTCGACGTGCTCGCGGTCCTGTCTGTCTCGAACCTGCGTCATCCGGTTATCAAATCGATGGTGCCCGAGCGGGCCATGCTCGCCGTCGAGCGCGCGGCCCAGCACCGGCTCGCGCGGCTTTACTTCGGCCCGAGCGCATTCTTCCTGCTCCGGAAGCGCGCGGCCTGACGCGACGCGGCCGGAGCCGCGCCGTCAGCCCGGCGGCGCGGTCCGGCCGGGGCCCGGAGCGCCCGCGCCGCCCGCGCCGGCCTGCTGGAAGGCCGGCTCCCAGTCCGGGTCCTGCGAGGCGCCGAGCGGCGGGACCGTGATCGCCTCGGCCGCGGCCGTGTTCAGCTCGGCGCCCCACAGCGGTTGCTCCACCTGGGACGCGATCGAGCCGAGGCGGGTCTGGATCAGCTTCCAGATCGCCGACAGCGTGCCTGCGACGGCCGCGGTACCGGTAGCCCACCGTGCCACCGCCGAGCCAGGGATGTAGATCAGGGCCAGGATGACGGCGGCCAGCAGCACGGCCAGCAGGATCAGCAGCCATGGCATGGTGCGGATCATCCGCACCGCCATGTCCGCCCAGCGGCTGGCCAGGCGCTCGCCCGCGCGCACGTAGTCCTGCGGGGTAAGCAGGTCGGTGCACAGCTTCTCGCCGTCGAGCACGCGCAGCCACTGCCTGCCCTGCCGCGCGGCCGCCGCCGCCAGCTGCGCGGCGTCGGGCGGCTGCGCGTCCGGCGGCCGGGCGAGGCTGCTGCGCGGCATCAGCGCCCCGCCTGCCTGCTTCCACCGCGGGACCGCGGGGCTGCCGGGATAGGTCGCGGGGCGGTCACCGGCGCTGAGCATGGTGCCCGCCGTCGTCGCCGAGACGGCCTGCTGCCACCAGGTCAGTGACTGCGCGACCGCGTGCGCGGAGTTCGGCGGCAGCAGCGAGGCAAGGTCGTCCAGCCACACGTAGAGCTGGCCGATCCGGTAGCGCTGGAAGCTCTCCGCGAGCTGCACCGGATCCTGGTGCGGCCTGGTCGTATCCGCGAGCGCGCGGCCGAGTCCGTAGGCCTTCCCGTAGCTGGAGCCCGCCGCGGTCAGCGTGGTCAGCAGCGTGACGTGCAGGCTGGCGAGCGCCTGCAGGTACTGGATGCGACGCTGGTCGGCGCCCGCCGCGTCCTGCAGGGTGGCATCGAGCTTGCCGCGCGCGTCCGCGGTGAACGCGGCGACCGCGGTCTGCGGCGCGGTGACCTTGGCCGCGACCTGGTCCATGACGAAGTCGACCTCGTCCAGGCCGAGGCGCTGCACGTCGTAGGAGCTGAGCTTGCTCAGCCCTATCAGCCGGTCGAGGCTGTAGCCGGGCTGCGGCCCTTCGGGTACGTCGCAGCGGCCGAACAGCTCCTCGAGCTGCCAGCCGAGCCGGACGCAGGCGCTCACCAGCGGATCGGCGCTCGCCGCCGCGGAAGTGTCAGTCATGAACCCAGTCCACGGCAGGATTATGCGGGCGCAGCGGGCCCCTGGCTACCCGAAGCGGTGCGGCGGGCGCAGTGGCGCCGCGCAGCCGGCCGCGCCCGGTCCGGGCGGGCGGGCACAGGCGGGCCGGGGCCGGGCGGTAACTTGGGAGCCATGACCGGCGTCTGCCTCGCCGTGACCGGCACCAGGCTGGTGCGAAGCGGCAGGTGCCGCGACGATGGGAGCACGGACATGCCTGACGAGCGACGCCATGAGTCCGCCGACCTCGCGGACTACGAGGTGCTCGACGGATCGGACACGCTGGACGGCGCCCCTGGCGATGATCCGCTGGACCGCGGCCTGGCCCCGCCGCAGCGGTGGTCGACCGCCCTCAGGCACGAGGCCGCGGCGCCCGAGCAGCAGGACGGCGAGACGCTGGACGAGCTGCTCGCGGCCGAGGAACCGGACGTCGGCGCCGAGCCCGATGCCGAGGATCCGGACCTGGGCTGGGACGAGAACGCGACCGACGACGAGATCGCCAGGCTCACTCTTGACGACGGCTCCGACCCGCGCTCGGGCCGGCTGATTGCGACGGACAACGGGCCGGACGTGCCCGAGGACGCCGATCTCGTCGCCTACGACGCGGGCATCGATGGCGGTGGTGCCACCGCGGAGGAGGCGGCCGTGCACATGGTCGGCGAGGAGTCAGACTCGGGCGACACTGGCCAGCCGGTCTAGCGGTGGTAGAAGCGTTCATTGCGCCGGCGGTGGCGGCCTGCGACCACCTGCTCGGACCTGCCGGCGCGCCGGTCACCGTCCTGGAGTACGGCGACTACGAGTGCCCGTACTGCCGCGGGGCCGCGCGCGACGTGCACCGGCTGCTCGATCTGTACCCGGGCAGGATCCGGTTCGTCTTCCGCAACTTCCCGATCGCCCAGCTGCACCCGCACGCGGAGCAGGCGGCCGAGGCCGCCGAGGCCGCGGCCGCGCAGGGCAAGTTCTGGGAGATGTACGAGCTGCTGCTGCGCCCCTCATCCGCCCTGGACCTGAACTCGCTGCTCGGATACGCCGACCGGATCGGCCTCGACGCGGGGCGGTTCGAGAACGAGGTGCGCGGCGGTGTCTACGCGGCCAGGATCGAGCGCGACGTCAGCGAGGGCCTCAGGAACGGCGTGAACGCCACGCCCAAGTTCTACGTCGACGGGATCCGGATCGACGGCAAGGTCCCGCTGGAGGGCCTGACCGACGCGGTGCACGAGGCGGTGGCCCGGGCCGGCGGGTGACGGTGCTCAGCCGAGGCTAGCCAGCCCGCTCAGGTCGACGCAGGTCATAGCTCTCCTGCGGACGAACGCCATCAGCACGCTGCCGCAGGAACGGCACCGCGCGACGGTGCCAGGTGCCTGCCGGTAGACGACCACCTGCGCCAGCACGCCGGTCCAGCCGCAGCTCCCGCACCGGCAGCTCGCTGCCGTCAGCTCGGCCCCGAACACCTCGAGCAGCAGTCCGCCCAGCGCATTGCCGTCGACCGGGCTGGCGCCGGTCCAGCTGCCGTCGAGCACGGTTCCGTCCGGCACTGGCATCACGATCCTCCCGTCGCGCCGAACCGCTCGGTCTTGATCCGGTCCGGCTGGTAGCCGAGGCTGACCAGGCCGGCCGCCACCACCTCCACGAAGCTGGTCGGCCCGCACACGAACGCCAGCGGGCTCGCGCCGGCGGGCCAGGCGACGTCGCCCAGCAGGGCGGCGTCTACCCGGCCGGTACGGCCGGTCCAGTCGGCCGGCTGGTCGCGGGTCAGCGTCCAGGTCACCGCCAGGCCGTCGTCCGGCTGGCCGAGCTCCGCCGCGTAGATGAGGTCGGCCCGGGTCCTGGCCGAGTACAGCAGCCGGGCCGGCACGCGGGCGCCGGTGTTTCGCCGGTGCCGCAGCATGGCCCGCAGCGGCACGATGCCCGAGCCGCCAGCCACCAGCAGCAGCGGCCCGCCGTCCTCCGGTCCCCAGACGAAGTACCCGCCGATCGGGCCGCGCAGCTCCAGCTCGTCACCGGCCCGCAGCTCCTGCGTCAGGTAGGAGGAGACCTCGCCGTCCTCGAGCCGCTCCACCGTGATCGCGACCGGCTCGCCTGGTGCCGACGCGATGGAGTACTCGCGCCGCGCCTGATAGCCGTCCTCGGCCGTGAGCCGGACATCGAGATGCTGCCCCGCGCGGTGGCCTGGCCAGTCGGGCACGCCGAGCATGATCGTGCGCACCCGCGGGGTCTCCTCGATCAGCTCGCCGACCGTGGCGAGCTGCCAGCTCAGTCGCCGCTGTAGCGCTGTTCCCGCCATGGGTCTCCGTAGTTGTGGTAGCCGTAGCGCTCCCAGAACCCTGGCTCGTCGTGATCCAGCAGCTCGAGTTCGCGCACCCACTTCGCGCTCTTCCAGAAATACAGATGCGGGACGAGCAGCCGGGCGGGCCCGCCGTGCTCGGCGGCGAGCGGCTGGCCGTCGTAGCCGTACGCGATCCAGGCGCGCCCGCCGGTCAGGTCCGCGAGCGGCAGGTTCGTGGTGTAGCCGCCGTCGCTGTGCGCGACTGCGAACATGCCTGCCGGGTCGAGCCCGCCCAGCAGCGTGTCGATCGACACGCCGTGCCAGGGCGTGTCCAGCTTTGACCAGCTCGTCACGCAATGGATGTCGACGGTGACGTCGTCCGCCGGCAGCGCGGTGAACTCCGGCCAGGTCCAGCTCCGGTCCGGGCCCGCGCCGCGGACGGACAGCGTCCAGCGCTCCAGGGGCGTGTGCGGGGTGGGGCCGGCGGACAGCACCGGGAAGTCGGTGGTGACGTGCTGGCCTGGCGGCACCCGCGCCGAGTCGGACTCGGCGCTGCCGCGTCGGTGGAAGCCTCGTGAGACCGGGCTCATGACATTCGCTCCTTATCTCGCCTTAAAGCCGGAAACCCGCCGTTCCAGCAAAAAGCGCTTGATAGCGGATCGCCGGGATCCGACGTGCGGCTGAGCCTGCGATGCACCAACGGTAGCCCGGCCCGCTGCCAGCCCCATGACCCGGCAGGCGCACAATGGAGCCTTCGGCTGGTCATCGGGGGCGATGACGATCCGGGCGCAGGACGGGGGAGGACTTGCGATGAGCAGCGGCTTCTTCGGACCAGAGGGCTTCGGTTCCAGTCCGTTCGATGACTTCCTCGCGCGGATCTACGGGGCGGGCGGCGGCGGCCCGCAGCGGCCGGGTCACCGGGTGGACATCACCAGGCTGATGAGCCAGCCCGCGCGGGAGCTGCTCGGGTCGGCCGCGGCGCAGGCGGCGGAGCGGGGCGGCGTCGATCTCGACACCGATCACCTGCTGTGGTCGGCTGCCCGGCTCGAGCCGACGCGCACGCTGCTCTCGCGGGCGGGCGCCGACCCGGACGCGATCGTCCGCGCGATCGAGGAGCACTGGTCCGGTGCGCGGCAGGCCGAGCGGCCGCCGCAGCTGACGCCGGGCGCCAAGCGGGCGCTGCTGGACGCGCATCAGATCTCGCGCGCGCTCGGCTCGACCTACATCGGGCCCGAGCACATCCTGCTGGCGCTCGCGAATCCGGACTCGACCGCGGGCCGGATGCTGGCGGCGGCCCGGGTTCCGCCGGAAGCACTCCAGGCAGCGCTGATGGGCCCGGGGCTGCCGCCGGGGCGGGGCGGGCCGCCGGGTGGTGGCGGCCGGTCGGCGACCCCGACGCTCGACGAGTTCGGCCGCGACCTGACCGCGATGGCACGGGAGGGCCGGATCGACCCGGTCATCGGCCGGGACAGCGAGATCGAGCAGACGATCGAGGTACTGTCGCGGCGGAGCAAGAACAACCCGGTGCTGATCGGCGAGGCCGGCGTCGGCAAGACGGCGATCGTCGAGGGCATCGCGCAGCGCATCCTGACCGATGACGTGCCGAAGACCCTGACCGGGAAGCGGGTGGTCCAGCTCGACCTGTCCGGCGTGGTGGCCGGCACGCGGTACCGCGGCGACTTCGAGGAGCGGGTGAAGAAGGTCATCCAGGAGATCACCGAGCACAGCGACGCGCTGATCATCTTCATCGACGAGCTGCACACCCTGGTCGGCGCGGGCGGCAGTGCCGAGGGCGGGATGGACGCTGGCAACATGCTCAAGCCGCCGCTGGCGCGGGGCGAGCTGCACGTCGTGGGTGCCACGACACTCGACGAGTACCGCAAGAACATCGAGAAGGACGCGGCGCTGGCGCGCCGGTTCCAGCCGATCCTGGTGCCCGAGCCGACGGCCGACGACGCGATCGCGATCCTGCGCGGATTGCGGGACCGCTATGAGGCCCACCACCAGGTGCGGTACGCCGACGACGCGCTGGTCGCGGCCGTCGAGCTGTCGGACCGCTACATCGCCGACCGGTTCCTGCCGGACAAGGCGATCGACCTCATCGACCAGGCCGGGGCCAGGGTCCGGCTGCGCACCAAGATGCCAGACGTCGACGTGCGGGACCTGGAACGGCGGACCGAGGAACTGCGCCGGGACAAGGATCAGGCGGTAGCCAGCGAGCAGTACGAGCAGGCGTCCCGGCTGCGGGACGAGATCACGCAGGTGCGCCGCCAGATCGACGAGCTGAGCCGGGACGAGTCGGCGGTGCCCGAGGTCACCGTCAACGACATCGCCGAGATCGTCTCGCGGGCGACGGGCGTGCCGGTGCATCAGCTCACCGAGGAGGAGAAGGACAGGCTGCTGAGCCTCGAGCGGTACCTGCACGAGCGGGTGATCGGGCAGGACGCGGCGGTGTCCGCGGTGTCCGAGGCCGTCCGCCGCTCGCGCAGCGGGCTCGGCGATCCGAACCGCCCCGTCGGCAGCTTCCTGTTCCTCGGCCCGACGGGCGTCGGGAAGACCGAGCTCGCCCGGGCGCTGACCGAGGCGCTGTTCGGTGGGGAGGCGCCGCTGATCCGGCTGGACATGACCGAGTTCTCCGAGCGGCACACGGTGAGCCGGCTGGTGGGCGCGCCGCCCGGTTACGTCGGCTACGAGGAGGCGGGCCAGCTCACCGAGGCGGTGCGGCGCAGGCCGTACTCCGTGGTGCTGCTCGACGAGATCGAGAAGGCGCACCCGGACGTGTTCAACATCCTGCTGCAGGTACTCGACGACGGCCGGCTGACCGACGGCCAGGGCCGGACGGTGGACTTCAAGAACACCGTGCTGATAATGACGAGCAACCTGGGCTCGGACCTGATCACCCGCCAGGGGGTCGTGCTCGGCTTCGGCTCGGACGCCGCCGGCGGCGGGGACGCGCAAGAGACCGCGATGACCGATCAGCTGATGCGGCGGCTGCGCGAGTCATTCCGCCCCGAGTTCCTGAACCGGATCGACGAGATCATCGTGTTTCGCCAGCTGGACCGCGAGGAGCTGCGGCAGATCACCCGGCTGCTGCTGGAGGAGACCCGGAGGCGGCTGCACGCCCAGGACGTCCGGCTGGAGTTCACCGATGCCGCGGTCGACTGGATCGCCGACCACGGCTACCAGCCCGAGTTCGGCGCGCGGCCGATGCGGCGCACGATCCAGCGCGAGGTCGACAATCAGCTGTCGCGGATGCTGCTGGACGGCCAGATCTCGGCCGGCCAGGAGGTTGTCGTCGACGTCACGGACGGTCAGCTGACGTTCAGGCCGAGCATGGCGCACGCCGGGGTGTAGCCCGGCGCGGCTCAACGTGGTGATCCGGGGCTCCGGGAGAGCCCCGGATCACCACGTTAAGCGGGCGGCTCGGCGGCCGCGGCCGAGGCTGCGGTCTCGGCCGCCCAGCGCAGGTCGGCCTTGCCGGACGGGCTGCGCCGGATCGCGTCGACGAAGACGACGCCGCGCGGCTTCTTGTAGGCGGCGAGCCGCTCCCCGACGTGCGCGGCCAGCTCGTCCCCGGTCACCGCGACCGGGCCGGCCGGCGCGATTACCGCGGTGACGCGGTGTCCCCACCGCGGGTCGGGCAGCCCGACGACGAGCGCGTCGCGTACCGCCGGGTGCTCGATCAGGACCTGCTCGACCTCCTCGGCGAACACCTTCTCCCCGCCGGTGTTGATCACGCGGCTGCCGCGGCCGCGGAACGTGACCGACCCGTCGGCCGCCAGCGACGCGAGGTCGCCGGTCACCACCCAGCGGCTCCCGCCGAAGGTACGGAATGTCTGCGCCGTCTTCTCCTCGTCACCGAGGTAGCCGATCGTGTCGTCCGCGGGGGCGGCGAGCATGCCGACCTGGCCGGAGCCCGGCACGACGTCGCGGCCCTCGTCGTCGATGACCCTGGCGCCGGGAAACAGCGTGAAGCGCGAGGTGACGGCCCGCTCGCCGCGCCGCGTCTCGCTGACCGCGAACGGGCCGCCCTCCGAGGCGGCTATCAGGTCGCGGCAGACGAAATCACCGTGCGCGAGCAGCCTGCGCTTCACGTCCGCGCTCCAGGTGACGCCGACGCTCAGAATGCGCCGCAGGCTGGACACGTCGTAGGGCCGTCCCTGCGCCGCCGCCTGGTCGAGTGCGTCGGCGAGCGGCAGCGCGAACACGTCGCCGACCATCGACACCGTGTCGACTCGCTCCGCGCCGACCGTGCGCGCTAGTTCACCCGCGTCATAGGAACGGCTGGTGAGGAAGACGACGCGGCCGCTGGCCACGAGCGCCCCCAGCGTCGTGTACATTCCGGTCGCGTGCATGAGCGGCGGCGCAGGCAGGCAGACGATCGCGTCGCCGCTCGCGGCGGTGAGCCGGCCGGTGGCGGCCCGCAGTTCGGCGAGCGAGCCGGGCACCTGCTCGCCGATCAGCCGGAAGCCGTTGGCGCTGATGACCGGGTACAGCCACGCGTGCCTGACCAGCACCCCCTTCGGCTTGCCGGTCGTGCCGCCGGTGTACATGAGCCAGTGGTCGTTGCCGCGCGCGGCGCGCGGCAGCGGCGGGGCCGCCGCGATGACATCCTCGTACCGGCTGACGGATGCCCCGTCATCGCCGCCGTCCGCGTCGTCGGCCCCGGCCTGGACGAGCGTGTGCAGGCGGGATGCCCCCGCGCTGGCGGGGATCACCCGCGAGCGCAGCGAGGCGTCGAAGATCACCGCGGTGACGCGCGCGTCCGCGAAAACATGCAGCATCTCCTCGGGCTGATAGCGGTAGTTGACGTTGACCGGGATCGCCCGCAGCTTGAGCGTCGCGAACACGCTCTCGAGGTACTCGGGGCCGTTGTAGAGCGCGACGGCAACCCGGTCCTCGGCTGCCACCCCGCGGCTCGCCAGGAACGCCGCCAGCCGCGCCGCCCGCTCGTCCAGCTGCCGCCAGGTCAGGCGCACGGTGCCGTGCGTGACCGCGGTCCGGTCGGCGCGCAGGTCGGCCACCGTCTCCAGGATCGTCGCGAAGTTCTCCTGCATCTGTCACCATCACGGGGCAGCTCGGCTCGGACCGACCATATCTCCGCCGCCCCGACCGCGGCCAGCGCGCTTGCGGCAGCCGGCGAGCCCGCCGGGGCGCAGGCGCGCGAACGGTCAGCCGGGGCCGGCTGAAACCGATGACAGCGCGATCAAAAGTGATATCATATTGATAGTTCGTCGGCGGATCAGGCAGGCGGGCGCGCAGGGAGGCAGCATGGCCGAGTCAGCAATAGCGGTGCGCGGGCTCCGCAAGAGCTTCGGCGCCAAGGAGGCGGTGGCCGGGATCGACCTCGACATAGCGGCCGGCTCGTTCGCCGGGCTAGTCGGGCCGAACGGCGCGGGCAAGACCACGTCGCTGTCGATGATGACCGGCCTGCTGCGGCCCGACGCCGGCCAGATCGTGATCAACGGCCTGGACGTGTGGGCCGACCCGGTCGCGGCCAAGGCCATCATCGGCGTGGTGCCGGCCGAGGCCAGACTGTTCGAGCGGCTCAGCGGCGCGGAGCTGCTGGAGTACGCGGGCCGGCTGCGCGGCATGCCGGCAGCCGAGGCGCGGTCGCGGGCCGCGCAGCTGCTGGACGTCCTGGACCTGACCGGGGACGGTCACCGGCTGGTGGCCGACTACTCCACCGGGATGCGGAAGAAGGCGGCGCTAGGCTGCTCGCTGATCCACAACCCTGCCGTGCTGTTCCTGGACGAGCCGCTGGAGGGCGTGGACCCGGTGTCGGCGGACGTCATCCGCCGGCTGCTTACGCGGTACGTCGGCTCGGGTTCGACGGTGCTGTTCTCCAGCCACGTGATGGAGCTCGTCGAGCAGGTCTGCGATCACGTGTCGATCATCAGCGAGGGCCGGATAGTGGCGACCGGCACCACCGCCGAGGTGCGCGGCGGCAAGACCCTGCAGCAGGCATTCATCGACCTGGTCGGCTCGAAGGCGCGGGAGGGGGATGAGCTGTCATGGCTCGGGTCCTCGTCCAGCTGAAAATCCGGCTCCTGCTCAACGCGCTCCGCTCGTCCCGGCGCGCCCGCGTCTCGTTCATCTTCAGCTCGCTGTTCGCCGTGCTTGTCGCCGCGGGCACGTTCGTGGTCCTGGCGCTGCTGCGCGGTCTGAGCGCCCCGGTCGACCTGACCGCCACGATCTTTACCCTCTTCGCCTTCGGCTGGCTCATCCTGCCGGTCATGCTGTTCGGCCTGGACGGCACCCTGGACCCGGCAACGCTGGCGATGTACCCGGTGCGCACCCGGACGCTGGCGGCCGGGCTGCTCGCGGCCTCCGCGACGGGCGCCTGGCCGGCGGCCAACGTGATCGGCCTGCTCGGCGTCACTGTCGGGCTCGCCCGGGGCGCGTTCGGTGAGCTCATCGCCGTGGTCGCCGTCGTGCTGCAGGTGCTGTTCTGCATCGCCATGGCCCGGTGCCTTACCACCGGCCTGGCCGGGCTGCTGCGGTCACGGCGCGGCAAGGACTTCGCCGCCTTCCTGGTCGTCCCGCTCTTCGCGCTGTATGAGCTGTTCGCCCAGACCGTGCCCAGGCTGGCCGCGGAAGGCGAGATCACCGCGCGTGCCTTCGCGGGCGTCGACCGGTGGCTGCAGTGGCTGCCGCCGGGGCTGGCCGCGCACGCGATCCAGGACGCCTCCACCGGCCACCCCGGCGCCGCGTTGCTGCGGCTGGTGCTGCTCGCGGCCGTGATCGTGGTGCTGGGCGCGCTGTGGATTCACTTCCTGAGCCGTGCGCTCGTGACCGCCGACACCACGACTCAGTCGTCGGCGGTGCGCGGCGCGCCATTGCCGTTCGCCCGCGGGGGCCTGCGCGGCACGGTGGCCGGCCGGTTCCTGGTCTACCAGCGACGCGATCCCGCCTCTGTCGTCCGGTGGTGCATCATCGCGGTCGTGATGGGCGCGGCCTCGATCGCCGCGCTGCGCACCCCGCACTACGCCGTCGGGCTGGTTCTCAGCTCGGTGCTCGGCGCGGGGATGGTGAGCCTGCTGCACGCCAACTCGATCGGCTTCACCGGGCCGTCGTTCTGGCTGGAGGCGGCGAGCCTGACCAGCGCGCGCGACCTGCGCAGCTATCTGGCCGGGCGGAACGTCGCGCTCGCCGTGATCGCGCTGCCGCTGATGCTGACCGTGTCCGGCGCCCTCGCCGTGGCATCCGGCCACCCGGTGTACGCGATCTGGGCGGCGGACATCGACGTCGCGGCGATCGGCGCGGCCCTGGCGATGAGCAGCATCTTCACCGTGAACCTGGCCTATCCCGGCCAGCAGCGGGCCGGCAGCCCGGTGCCGGGCAACGCCGACGGCTACAGCGGCCAGGCCATCGGGTCCAGCCTGGGCAGCATCCTCGGCGTCGCGGTGCTCACGCTGCCGGTGACGCTGACTATGCTGGCCACCGACTCGCTGGCCACGCCGGCCCGGGTCCCGCTGCTGACCGTGCTGGCGGTGGCGTGCGGCGCCGCCCTTGCATGGGGCGGCACGAGGACGGCCGCGACAGCAGCCCGGCTCCAGCTGCCTGAGCTCAATCAGATCGCCGCGCAGAGCACGTTCTGAGCGGAGCCTGATCCGGGCCGCCATCGGGTTCTCAGCGCCAGTGGTCGAGCGGGAGCGGGCCGCGGCCGAGGACAGTCCTGATCGCGAACGTGCTGCGCGCCTCGACCACCTGCGGGATCGCCAGGATCTGGCCGAGGAGCAGCTGCTCGTAGCCCGCCAGGTCCGGCACGACGGCCTCGACGAGGAAGTCATCGGCACCGGACACGAGGTAGCACGACACCACCGCGGGGATCGCCAGCAGGGCCTGCTCCAGCCGCGCGGATGTCTGCGCGGAGTGACCTTCCACCTTGAGCCCGACGAATACGGTAAGGCCGAGTCCGGCCCGTTGCCGGCTCACCTCCGCGTGACACCCGGCGATGATGCCGCTCGCCTCCAGGGCCCTGACCCGGCGAAGGCAGGCGGACGGGGACAGCGAGATCGCGTCCGCGAGGTCCACGTTGGCTATGCGGCCATCATGCTGGAGCCTGGAAACGATGGCACGATCTACGGCATCGGGAAGGTGCTCTGGCATGTTATGCAGCTCAGCCGTCTGCTGACGCAATGAAGTTGCACCGCAGGCGCTTTCGGGTGCAATCTTTGCCAGCGCATGCGAGCCGGTCTTTGCCAGGCTGAAGCCATGAGCTCGCAGCTGAATGTCACCAGGGGAAGTGCTCTGTACGTGGGCGCGATTCTGGGTCCGGGGCTGCTGCTCCTGCCCGGCCTCGCCGCGCGCAGGCCGGCCCCGCGTCGATTCTCGCGTGGGTCGCCCTGCTCGCGCTCTCCGGCCTGTTCGCCATCGTGTTCGCCGCCCTGGGGCGGCAGGTGCCGTCCGCGGGCGGCGTGCTGGGATATGTGACCGCGGCGGCCGGCCGCCGGGCCGGGCTGGTGACGGGCCGGTCATTCCTGGCCGGCGTCGTGGTCGGAGCCCCGGTAGTGTGCCTGATCGGGGCGAGCTACGTCGCAGCCACCACCACGGCGCGCGCCCTGGTGGCAGCCGGCCTGCTCGCGGCCGTGCTGGCGCTGGCCGCGCGCGGCCTGCGCGCGAGCGTCGCGGCCCAGCTGGTGCTCGTCGGCCTGCTGGTCGCCGTCGTGGTGCTTGCCGCCGGCGGATCGGCGCACGACGCACGGCTGGCACACTGGGCGCCGTTCGCGCCGCACGGCTGGCTGTCGGTGGGGCACGCGGCCGTGACGCTGATGCTGTCGTTCGCCGGGTGGGAGGCAGTGGCCCCGCTGACGACGCGGTTCGCGGACCCGGCCCGGCAGCTGCCGCGCGTCGTCGCGATCGCGCTGGCCGTCACCACCGCGATCTACCTCAGCCTCGCGGTCACCACGATCGCGGTGCTGGGACCGGCGGCGGCGACCGATGTGCCGCTGGCCGGCCTGCTGGCCAGGTCCGTCGGGTCCGCGGGGCCCGTACTGGCCGGCGTGGCGGCCGTCGTGCTGACCCTGGGCACGACCAACGCGTACATCAACGGCGCGATCCAGATGGTCACCGAGCTCCGGCACGGCGCCGGCCGGCCGGCTGCCTTCCTCGGCGTGACCGGCGTGATCGGCGCCGCCGGGCTCGTCCTGTACGGGCTGCGGCTGGTGAGCGTCGCCGCGCTGGTCGAGCTGCCGACTGCGCTGTTCCTCGCCGTGTACCTCGGCGCGATGGCCGCCGCCGTCCGGCTCCTGCGCGGCGGCGCCCGCGTCGCGGCGGTTCCCGCCGTACTGGCCGTTGCTGGCATGCTGGCCTTCTGCGGCTTTGCCGTCGCGCTGCCGGGCGCGGTCGCGGCAACGGCCGCGGGTGCCGCGCTGCGCGCTCGCTGCACTCGGCGGCCGGCCGCCGCGCAGGCACTCGAGCTGGCGGGCTGCGGGAGGTAGCGTGCGGGACGAGCCGGATGTCACGGAACTGCGGCTGGTGGTGACCGCGCCTGACTACGACGAGGCGCTGCGGTTCTACCGGGACGTGCTGGGGCTGCGCGAGCAGGCGGCGTTCAGCTCGCCCGCTGGCCGGGTGACGATACTGGCCGCCGGGCGCGCGACACTCGAGCTGGCAGACCCGGCGCATGCCGAGTACATCGACCAGGTAGAGGTCGGCAGGAGGGTCGCCGGGCATATCCGGGTCGCGCTCGGAGTCGGCGACGCCGCCGCGGCGACCCGCCGGCTCGCGGCCGGCGGCGCCGAGGTCGTCGCCGCGCCGGTGCGCACGCCGTGGCGGTCGCTCAACGCGCGCCTCGCGGCGCCCGCAGGACTGCAGCTGACGCTCTTCTCCGGGCTCCCCGGCCCCGGCGCGGACGAGTAGCCGCGATGGCAGCGCGCCGATCGCCGCGGCACGATCACGACGCCGGCGGCCCGCCGGAGGTGCTGGCCGCGAAGGCGGCGGTCCGGCAGCAGGTATGGGACGCGATGCGGGCAGCCCGGGTCGCGCGCTTCCCCGGCGCGCACGGCCGGATCCCGAACTTCACCGGGGCCGAGGCGGCGGCGGGCCGGCTCGCCGGCCTGCCGCGGTGGCAGGCGGCGCGCACGGTCAAGGCCAATCCCGACTCGCCGCAGCTGCCGGTGCGCCAGCGCGCCCTTGCCGATGGCAAGACCGTGTACATGGCCGTGCCGCGGCTGGCCGAGGCCGAGCCGTATTTCGCGCTCGACCCGGATCACCTGGTCGGCCCGCCGCGCGCGGCGGCGTCTATCAGCGGCGCGGCGAAGTCGGCACGGCGGGTCCGGCTCGACGAGCTGGACCCGGTCGACCTGGTGGTCATCGGCAGCGTCGCCGTGAGCGCGGACGGGGCGCGGCTCGGGAAGGGCGGCGGCTTCGCCGACCTGGAGTTCGCACTCGCGACCGCGGCCGGGCTGATCGGGCCCGATACCGTGGCGGTGACAACCGTGCACGAGATCCAGGTGCAGGCTGCCGGTGCCATCCCGGTGACCGGCCACGACGTGCCGGTGGACTTCATCGTCACCCCGGAGCGGGTGATCGACTGCCGCGGCCGGAGAGCCGGACGCCCGGCCGCCGGCGTCATCTGGGCTGACCTCACCCCGGCGAAGATCGCAGCGATCCCGCTGCTCGCCGCCCTGCGGCCGGATGCGCCCTAGCCTGGTCAGGACCGGCTGGCGCCGGCGGCGTGCGCGACGAGCTCGCGGCGGCCTGACTTGCCGGTCTTGGCGACCAGGCTCGCCACGTGCGTCTCCACGGTCTTGGGGGAGATGTACAGCTCCGCCGCGATCTGCGAGTTCGACATGCCGCGCGCGACCAGCGCGAATACGTCCATCTCCCGGCTGGTGATGCCCAGCCTGCGCAGGTCCGCGGGTACCCGGGTGCTGCCGCGGCCGGCCCGCGGCACCCGCTCGCCCGCGCGGCGCAGCACGCCCCGGCAGGCGGAGGCGAGTCGGGCGTTGCCCATCGCGTCGAAGTCATGGGCGGCCTCGCGCATCCACGCGACCGGGTCGCCCCAGCCGTCCCGCAGGGCGTGCCCGGCCACCAGCCTGCGGGCCAGGTGATTCCACCACTGTGCGAACGGCGCGAAGTGGCCGCTCGCCTCGCGCGCCAGCTCGGTCGCGTGCTCGGCGTGGCCGCGCTGACCCGCGAGCACGGCCTCGGCGTAGCCGAGGCAGCCCTTGTTCCAGCTCTTGTCCGCGCCGATGTGCCTGGCACGCTCGATCGCGCTCGCGACATCCCCGCCGCAGCCGGCCGACAGGAGCGCGTGCAGCGCTACCGCGCGGCCCGGCGCCGCGATCGTCGACTGCAGGGCCGAGTAGTAGCCGCGGACCCGGATAGCCGCCGTTCCCGTATCCCTCGCCCAGGACATCGCGGTCTCGCTCTCGCGCACTGCCCGCGGCAGGTCATCGCGGAACAGCGAGGCGAGCACGCGGGCGAAGCCGTGCGTGGCGGCTAGCACGTCCGCGTCGCCGGGCAGCAGCGCCTCGGCACGCTGCGCGAGCCGCTCCGTCGCCTTCCGGTCGCCGCGGATCCCGGCGACGTTCGCCTCGATGGAGAGCGCCTTGGCCGCGAAGCGCTTGAGCTTTACCTGCGCCGCCGTGCGCTGGCACTGCCGGGCCGCCGCCAGTGCCCGGTCGAGGTCGGTACCCAGGCTCCACAGGTTGGCCAGCTGCAGCTCGATCACGGCAGTGGTCGTGACGACCCCGGCCCGGTGCGCGAGCTCGCGGACTTTGGCCAGCGAGTCGGTGGAGCCGTCCCGCAGCATGTCGATCGTGGCGAGCTCATGCCGGGCGCGGATGGCCCACGCGCCGCCCTCATGCTCCGCCGCGATCGCGATGGCGCGCTCGAAGATCTCGGCTGCGGCCGACAGGTCGCGCAGCCGTTCCCGCCGGCCCAGCACCTCCAGCGAGATCAGGGCCACCTCGGTGGTGTCCTCCAGGCCTGCCCGCTCCGCGCTGGCCAGCGAGCGGCGGGCCAGCTCTTCCGCGTGATCGAGCTCGCCGCTGGCCAGGGCGAACCGCGCGGCTGTGGCGTCGACCTGCGTAGCCAGCTGGTCGTCGTCCAGCTTGCGCGCGATGGCGTCGGCGGCGTGCAGGTGCGCCGCGACCATGTCAGGGTTGTCTGCAGGCCGCGTCATCGCCACCCGCAGCTGGGCGAGGGCCTGCCGTCGCAGGTTCTCCTCGGACGCGTCGAGGCGCGCGATCAGCTCGTCGGTGACCGTGACCAGGGCCTCGAAGTCGCCCGCCAGCGCCAGCGCCTCGGCGAGCTGCTCGTCGATGTCGATCGCGAGGCCAGGCTCGTCCGCGGGTGCGCGCGCCAGCAGCTCACGCGCGTCGCTCAGCGCTGCGATCGTGCTGCTGAGCGAGCCCTGGGCGAGATCCCTGGTGCCCGCGAGCAGCAGCAGCCGGGCCGCCGCCGCCGGCTGGCCCGCGGCGACGTTCAGCTCGGCGGCCAGCTCGCACCAGGTGCCTGGCAGGCCAGGATGAGCGCTTTCGATGGCCGCGGCGGCCGCCGCCGACTTGCGGGCAAGATGCGGCGGCAGCAGGTCGGAGACGATCGCGTCGCGGGTCAGGCTGTGCCGGAACCTGAAGCTGCGGCCGTCGGCTCCGACCGGCTCGATGAGCCCGACCTCGCGCGCTTTCTTCAGCGCGTCGAGCACGTTGGCCTCGGTGGTATCGCCGACCTTCGGCAGCAGCGCCCAGTCGAACTGCCGGCCGAGGATCGCTGCCGACACGAGCACGCCCGCCATTGCCGTCCCGAGCGCGTTCAGCCGGCTGCGGACCGAGCCGGCGATCGAGTCGGGCACGCCGGTGGCGACGCCGGAGTCCACCTGCCAGCCGGCGTCGCGGTGCACGAGCTCACCGGAGGAGACCGACGCCGCGATCAGCTCCTCGACCGCGAACGGCAGCCCGTCGCAGTCCGCCAGCAGGCGGCTGACGTCGGCCGGGACATGCTCGACCGAGAGGCAGGCGGCCGCCATCTGGGCGACGGCCTCCTGGCTGAGCCGCGGGACGGCCACGACGCTCGCCGTCCGGCGGGCGGTGGCCGAGTGCAGCAGGTCGGTGGCCGGCGAGCCGTCGACCTCCCGCATCGTGATCAGGCACAGCGCGGACGTGCTGCCGATGTTGTCGGCGAGATACTCGACGAACGCGAGCGTCTCGGGGTCGGCCCAGTGCAGGTCCTCGAGCAGGAGCAGGCCGCCGTGCCAGCCGGGCTGCGTCAGCAGCCGCAGCACGGCCTCGCCGAGGATCATGGCAGAGATGTGCCCCGTGCGGTCGTGCGGCTGGCGCCACTCGGGCACCAGCGAGCCCAGCGCGGCCCGGTAGTCGGCAATGCCGGGATAGTCCGGCGTGATCCCGCCACGGGCGGCGCCCATCAGGGCCTCGGTCACCGGCCGGTACGGCACGGGCACCGTCGACTCGGTGCCACGGCCGGTCAGCACGTGGAAGCCGCGTGCGGACGCGAGCTCCCAGGCCTCCCGCGCCAGCCGCGATTTCCCGACCCCCGCGTCACCGGTGACGAAGACGGTCTGGCCCCGCCCGCAGGCCGTCTCGTCCAGCGCAGCGGTCAGCGCGCCGAGCTGATCACTGCGCTCGATGAGAACGGGGCAAAGCAGAGACTCCACCAACGCAATGGTATCCGAAAGAGAACAGATGGTGACGTTGGGTTATCAGCATGCTTGTGCCGCCCGCGCGACTGAATCCCTCGTTTCGGCGCTCTTTCGGGTCAGTAGCCGTAGGGCCCGGCGGGTCCCCGGCCGGCGTACCGCCGCGCGGTCGGGATGATCCGGACGCCAAGCGGCATAAGGGTCACCGGGATGATCTTGAAACTGGCCAGGCCCAGCGGGATGCCGATGATGGTGACGCACAGCGCCACCCCGGCGATGAGGTGCCCGAGCGCCAGCCATCAGCCGAACAGGATGATCCACAGGATGTTCCCGATCAGCGAGCCCGCGCCGGCGCCCGGGCGCGGCTCCACGGTCCGGCCGAACGGCCACAGGACATAGCCCGCTATCCGGAATGCGGCGATACCGAATGGGATAGTAATAATAAGTATGAAACAGATAATTCCCGCTATTACGTAACCGATGGCCATCCAGATGCCCTCGAGTACCAGCCAGATGACGTTGAGAATCGCGTTCAGCATGGGTCCCCCGGATCAGTAGCGGACGCGAGCGGTACTACGGGTGATTGTTCCCCCGCCTCGCCGCCGGGACTCGGCTCCGGGCTGGCCGCCGGAGTCACCCACCGCCGGGCCGGGGCCGGTCTCAGCCCGGCAGCGAGCGCGGCAGGCCGAACCACGGCAGCACGGCGCTCTCGAAGCGGGTCAGGGCGCAGATCCGCGCACCGGCCAGGGTCAGCACGAACAGTCCGATCCCGGGCCGGATGCCGCCCTGAGCGTGCAGGTAGGCGCCAAGCGCCGGCTGACCGTTGGCCCGCGTGGGTACCAGGCTGAACCGGCGGTCCGCGGCGAAGATCGCGGCGAAGAAGCTCGCGGCGGCGTCCTGGCCCTCGTACTCGAACGGAATCGGCGGCATCGACACGAACACGTCCCCGGTCAGCAGCGTGACGAGCGCGCCGACGTCGCCGGTCTCGTACGCGCGGACGAACCTCGTCACGATCGCCTGCTCGGCGGCCGACCCGGCCGCAGGGGGCGGGTCGGCGGCCGCCCGGGCCCGGCGGTGCAGGCCGGTGCGTGCTCGCCGGAGCGCGCTGTTGACCGACTCGACGCTGGAGTCCAGCATCGCGGCCACCTCGCCGGCCCGGAATCCGAGTACGTCGCGCAGGATCAGCACGGCGAGCTGGCGCGGCGGCAGCACCTGAAGGGCGGTCACGAACGCGAGCGAGATGGATTCGGCCTGGTCGTAGCGCGCCTCGGGCCCTGGCGGCTCGCCGGCACCCTCGAGCAGGACGTCTGGGTAGGGCTCGAGCCACGTGACCGCACCGAGCCCGGTGGGCTCGGGCGGCTCCACGCCGGGGACGTTCCACTCGATCGCGGGCCGGCGGCTGGCCGCCCGGCGCGCGTTGAGGCAGCGGTTGGTGGCGATCCGGTAGAGCCAGGTGCGCAGCGACGCCCGCTCGCCGAACCCGCCGAGTCCCTGCCAGGCTGACAGCAGCGTGTCCTGCAGCGCGTCCTCGGCATCCTGGAACGATCCGAGCATGCGGTAGCAGTGCACCTGCAGTTCCCTGCGGTGCGGCTCGGTCAGTTCCCGGAACGCGTCGCCGTCGCCGGCCCGCGCCCGCGCGATCAGGTCACCCGCCACCAGCGTCACCTTAGCCCGCCCTTCCTCGCGACCTGTCCTCCGGTACAGACACCGGCCGCCGGCCGAACTGGGCGGCCGCCCCGGATGCGGGCATTGCGGCAGGGCGACCGCGAATAGCAAGATCGAGCTGGGCGTGTCGCCTACGAAGGGAACTGCGGCAGATGAAGCTCGGACTGATAATGGGCTATTCAGGCGCGCGGGTCAGCTTCCCGATCGAGCTGGTCCGGCAGGCCGAGCGGCTTGGCTACGACTCTGTCTGGACGGCCGAGGCATACGGCTCCGACGCGATGACACCGCTCGCGTGGATCGCTGCCCAGACGACTCGGATTCGGCTGGGCACCGGCATCGCGCAGCTGGCCGGGCGTCCGCCTGCCATGTGCGCGATGCAGGCCATGACGATCGACGCGCTCGCGGGTGGCGGCCGGATGATCGTCGGGCTCGGGGTGTCCGGCCCGCAGATCGTCGAGGGCTGGTACGGCCAGCCGTGGGGCCGGCCGTACTGGCGGGTCAGGGACTACGTCGAGATCATGCGGAAGATCTTCCGCAGGGAAGGACCGGTCGCGCACGAGGGCAGGGAGATCTCGCTCCCGTATACCGGCGAGGGCTCAACCGGTCTCGGCAAGCCGCTGCGGTCGATCTTGCATCAGGACAGCGAGATCCCGATCGTGCTGGGCAGCGGGTCGGACTCGATGCTGCGCCTCGCCGGGGAGATCTGCGACGGCGTGCTGCCGCTGCGCTTCGTGCCGCGGGCGGCGCCCCGGTTCGCCGCCGCGATCGAGGAGGGCTTCGCGCGGGCGGGCGGCGGCAAGTCCTGGGACTCGTTCGCGTTCGAGCCCATGGTCTCGGTGCGCATCACCGACGACGTGCACGCGGCGCTGCGGGCGATGAAGCCGACGATCGCCCTTTATGTCGGGGGCATGGGCCACCCGACCATCAACTTCCACAAGCGCGCGATGGAGCAGCTGGGATACGGCGACGCCGCGGCGCGGATCGAGGAGCTGTTCCGGGCCGGCCGCAAGGAGGAGGCCGCGGACGCGGTGCCCGACGAGTTCGCCGACGAGCAGGCGCTCGTCGGTACGCAGGAGCGGATCCGGGCCCGGTTCCGGGCCTGGGCCGACTGCGAGGTCGTCTCCGGCCTGCACATCGGGACAGACGAGCCCGCCGCACTCGAGCTGATGGCTGACCTCGCCGGGCTGGCGGCGACGGCCCGCGCCGCTACGGGGGCGTGACGGTCACGCGGGCCGCTCGCGAGTGACGTCGGCGGGATCCTTGTCATCGCGCAGGCCCAGGAAGCGGGGGTGCCGTAGCTGGCCGGCCGTGGTCCACTCGGAGAACCCGACCTGGCCGACGACCTCGGGGCGCACCCAGTGCACCCCGGATCTCGGCAGGGCGCCGCGGGTGAACGGCGGCGCCGGCTGCTCGAGCCGCCGCAGCGCGTCGTGCAGGCTGGCGAGCACGGCCTGGTCGAATCCGGTACCCACCTTGCCGGCATAGGCGAGTCCGCCGTCCGCGTCGTAGTAGCCGATCAGCAGCGCGCCGAACCCGGCCCGGCTGCCCCGCGGGTCGGTGAATCCGCCGATCACGAACTCCTGGCTGTTCTCGGTCTTGAACTTCAGCCAGTCCCGGCTGCGCCCGCCGGTATAGCGCGACGCGGCGCGCTTGACGATCAGCCCCTCCCAGCCGCTGCGCTGGGCGTGCTCCCAGTATTCGGCCGCGGCCCGGCGCTGGCTGCGGTGCACCGTGTACCGGACCGGCCCGCCGTAGGCCAGCAGGCGCTTCAGTTCGTGCTTGCGGGCCGGGACGGGGAGATCGCGCATGTCCCGGCCGCCGGATCGCAGCACGTCGAAGACGAAGTAGACCACGGGAACCGCGCGCAGCAGCTGTGCCGACGGGCTGCGGACGCCCAGCCGCTGCTGCAGCCTGGCGAAGCTGGTGGCGCCGCGCTGCAGCGCTACCACCTCGCCGTCAATTACGAAGTCCGCTGCAGCCTGACCGGCCAGCACCGCGGCTACCTCCGGATAGGTCCCGCTGACGTCCTGCCGGTTGCGCGTCATGAGCCGGACGGAATGACCGCTGCAGTAGGCGATGCAGCGCTCGCCGTCGAACTTGCGCTCGTAGATCCAGGCCGGGTCGAAGAACCGCTCCCTGGTCAGCGTCGCGAGCTCGGGCTCGATCCACTCGGCGCCGGGCAGCGGCTCCCGCGCCTGCCCGCTGCCCGAGATCGCTGTCACGCCTGATCGTTTACCCACTCGGGCCGGGATTTACCGCCAGCGCGGGCTAGCCGTGGTTCACGTAGTCGGTCAGCTGCCTGCCGAGCATGAGGGTTACCTGGTACTCGCCGTGCCCGACGGACAGGCCGTGCCCGTCCGAGGTGGGCACGACTGCCCAGCCGCGCAGGTCGACATCACGCACCGCGAAGCGGCGGATCCGTTCCGCGCGATGCGCGGCCGTCGGATACATGCTCGCGTCGTCGTTCAGCACGAGCGCGAGGTCGAAGAAGAGATTCCGGCTGTCGCGAAGCGGAGCGATGCTGCGTTCGATCTCGATGAGCACGGGCGCCAGCGCGAGGTCTGTTACTGAGTGCGGGTGAGGTGTAGACATTTTGCACCACCGTGGGCCTGCTCGTTTCTGCTTCTTCCAGTGTCCAGGCGGGAGCAGCGCGGGAAGCGGGCCGAACGGCCCGTTACACGGTGCCCAACGTCACTTCCCGGCCGCCTGGCCGTTACTCACCGGCCGCCGACGCGTCATGCCGACGAGTCTCGCAGCTGCTCGGAGCGGATGCCGCCGACGAGCGCGATGGCTGCCCCGAACGCGGCCGCGAGCAGCAGGATCACACCGGACCCGAGGGCGAGGGCCAGCCCGCCGCCGGGCGGCTGGTAGCTGAGCGGGAACGGCGGGCCGGTCAGGAACTCGGGTACGTCGTGCAGCGCGATGGCGATGGCCGCGAGCCCGGTCGCGATGCCCGCGACGCTGCCGAACGCCGTCAGCACGCCCATCTCGATCAGCAGCGACCGGCGGAGCGCCGACCGCGGGAGGCCCGACGCCTCGAGCGCCGCATATTCGTAGCGCCGCTGTCGCGCCGATATGTACAGGCCGAGTACCGCCGACCCGGAAGCCAGCAGGACCGCGGCCAGGGCGTCGATCAGGAACAGAACGTTCGCAAGCGCCGGACCCTGCCTGCCGAGCACGGCGGCGACGGTCTCGATGCTGCGCGTCGCCAGGATCCGCACGCCCGCGGCGCGCAGCCGCTGCTCCATCGTCCGCGCCGCCCCTGCGGCCAGCCAGACCTGCTGGTCGTCCTGCGCGACGTAGCCGGCCGATGCCAGCTCTGCGTAATGGATGTCTACGACGGCTGCTCCGCCCGCAGCTCCGGGCACCTGCCGCTGCACGCTGGCCGCCCGGTACACGGTGAGATTCCCGTCCAGCCCGGAAGCCTGGAAGATTCCCGATCCGGTGGACAGCTGCCGGGCGGTGACGAGAGCGGGGAGAGGCACCGGCCGGTCGACCGACGCGAGCACCGCGTCGGCCTTTCCTGAGACATCGAATTTCCACACCATTCCGGCGGGACCCGGGCTGACGCTGCCGGCCTTGCCGCCGTTGAACTGCGGCTGCCACAGCGCTGCCCGGCTCAGCAGGCCGGGCGCGGCTGGTGCCCACCGGCCGTCCCGGCGGACGTCCATGCTCAGGACGCTGACCGAGCCCGACTGGACGAGCTTGTCCGGCTCGCCGGGCGCGCTGATGTCCAGGTCCGCCAGCACGCACGGGCAGCCGACAAGACCGGCGGTGAGCGTCACCGTGCCCGCCGCGGGCAGGGTTCCGAGTATCACCGGCGTGACGCCCTGCGTGGCCACGTCGGCCGCCAGCACCGGGCCGGGCGCCGCGAGCGAGTTCACCCTGACCGTCAGCCGCAGCGCGTCGCCGCTGAGGACGGTTGCGGGCGGCTCGGCCGGATCCAGCCGGGCGGTCAGCGACCGCGGCGACACCGCGAAGCCCGGCAGGACCGCGGCGACCCTGGCGAACCGGGCCGGCTCGACGGCCAGCACGGTGTGCACCGCGTCGCTGCTGTCCTCGTCGGTGTAGCGAAGCACGGTCGCCGCCCGCAAGCCCGCGGGATCTGCCCTGTCCACGATCGTGGTGAGGTCCTTCCCGGCGGGCGGGATAACAGTGAGCACGGTGGGAGCACCCACGGCGGCCTCGGCGACCACGTGCTCGTTTCTGTCGATGACCAGCCATGCGCCGATGGCATACGCGGCGAGCGTAAACGCGGTCGCCAGCACGATCGTGGTCCGGATCCCGCCCGGCCTGCGGGCGATGTGCCGCAGCGCCAGGTAGAGGCCCAGGTTTCCGCGTCGCGAGGTGATGGGGAAGATGAGGCGGCACGCGACCGGCAGGATCCTGGAAACGATGACCGCGACGGCCAGCCCCAGCAGCCCGGGCACCAGCAGGCTCAGGTTGCCGTTCGTGTCTGCCCCGCCGCGCAGCAGATCGGCCAGCGCGGCGAGGGCCAGCGTGCCGAGGATGGCGTCGAGGACCCAGCCGCGCTGAGCCCCGAGCCGTCCCGTGCGGCGCCACTGCTCGCTGATCGGCCGCCGGACGGCCCGGACCGCGGCGATGACGACCGCGGCGAACCCGGCGACCGCCACCAGGGCCGCTAGCGCCCAGGCAGCCGGCGGCAGCACGACCGGCGTGCCGGAGCGGAGCATCGCGCCGCTGAGTGCCGTCGCGAGCCACCAGCCGGCCAGGACCCCGGTCGGCAGCGCGGTCAGCAGGACGATGACGGGCTCGGTAAGGCCGAACCCGAGGGTCCGGATGCGGCCGTGGCCGCGGAGCCTGGCCAGGACGATATCCGTACCCCGGCTGCCGACGGACTCGGTGACGGCCGTGAACAGCATAAGCAGGCACAGCACCAGCAGCTCAGCGGTGATCAGCGCGACGGGAACCGCGACCGAGTGCCAGGCCGACTGCACCGTCTGGATCGTGCCCGCGATGTTGGTGGTGACCGTGATCTGCGCGGCGGTGAAGGTCGGGTCGTTCGAGAAATCGATCATGTCAGAATCAAGCTGGCCGACCCCGCCGGGTGACATCCTGGCCGCGATCAGCTGATCGTCGATGACGGCCGAGCCTTGGACGTCCTTTCCCGCGTCGTCCAACGTGGGACGCGCGGCGAAGAAGCTGTCGATGGCCGCAGCCTGCGGCGCGGTGCTCGACGACTGCGGGAAATAGATCTCGCCGCGGGTCGACCAGTACTTGTTCGTCAGCCGCGGGACGGCGTATACCCCAGTCACGGTGAGCGGCTGCCAGCCCCGAACCCTTAGCGTGCGGCCGGCCCGCCACCCGGTGATCCTGGCGAACCGCTCGCTGATGATGATCTGCCCCCGGCGCGCGGGGCAGGCTCCCGCGATCGTCAGGTGCTCGCAGAACCCGCTGCGATAGACGATCGGGACGCTGCCGTAGGGGCCGACGTTGACGGTCGACTCGATCGATACGATCTCGGGCGCGAACAGATGCTGCTGCGCGAGCGGGCCGAGGTGGAATATCAGGTCCCCGTTCACCTGCTCGGACGTGGTGGCGAGCAGGCCCGCGACAGAGCCGCTCGCGCTGGCCTCGAAGCCGCCATCGACAAACAGCGACGAGCTGAACGCGTCCCGCAGGATGGACGTCCTTGATGCCTGGTAGTAGGCCGGGCCGGCCGCGGCCGCGGCGCAGGCGGTCACCGCGAGTACGAAGATCAGCGCGGTCGCCCTGCGGCGGTGCAGGAGACCGCGTAAGGCGGTGCGCGGAAGGCTCGGCACCGGACGCCGGGGCAGCCAGGTCCAGTTCCGGAACGGCGTCGTCTCGGGATCCGAGGCAGGGAACCGGGTCGGTGCTCCTGGTCGGTCCGCGTCCCCCCTGCCAGCGCCCATGGTGCGAGCATCGCAACGGGCGGCGGGCGGGTCTAGTCCGTGTGATCCACTTAAGACCTGATTGTTACCGGCGCTAGACGTCGCCGTACAGTGCCCCTTCGCGCCGGCCTTCAGCTGCGGGGCAGCGTCCGGCTCGCCCGCGACGACGCCGGCGAACCAGAAGCGCTCGACGTCCAGCATGAGGTGGCACACGAGTCCCGGGCAGCTCCAGCCGCTGGGCAGCACCGGGCGGCGCAGGTCCGCGTCCGCCAGGCCGTCGATGATGCCAAGCACGTGCTCGCGCCGGGTGTCGAGGTAGCCGCGCAGCGCCTCCAGCTCGTTATCCGCTGGCACATCCTGACGGCAGCCCGCGGCGCCGATGTTTGGTGTCGGCGATGGCGGTCAGTTCCCGCTATGCGGCGACTGGGCCGACCAGGCGCCGTACGGACGGAGATGTTGCGGTAATGATCAGCCCTCAGGTGACGAACCTGGCCGTCGCACTGCAGCGCTTTGACCCGGCAGTGCCCAGGCTTCAGTCCTGGGGCAGCGCGGCCGCGCGGGTGCTGACCGCAGGCGGCCGCCTGCTGGCCTGCGCCAGCCACGCGGGCAGCCGGGAGCAGGCGTATCACCTGGCCGCTGAGCTCGGCGACCCTTCGGAGGATGACCTGCCCGGCCTCGCCGCGGTGCCGGTGCTGCCGGCCGCCGGCACCGAAGCCGGCGGATGCCACGGGACCGGGCTCGCCGAGCAGGTGCGGTCCCTCGGCCGAAGCGGTGACATTCTCGTGTGCCTGTCGGCGGAGGAGCCCGTCAGCGACATGCTGGCGGCGGCAGGGGAGGCACGGGCCAGCGGGCTGACGACGCTCGCGCTCACCGGCTCGGCTCCCAACGCGCTGGCCGAGGCCAGCGCCGACGCGATCTCGGTCCACAGCCCGGACAGCCGGATTGTCGAGGAAGTCCACCTCGTGGCGATTCACATCTTCTGCACGGCGGTGGACTCGTGCCTGCGGGACCGGATCCGCGCCGGGGGGGAGTCCCGGGGCCGGGGCTCGCAGGCGCTGGCGCCGTCGGCTCGCCCGGATGCACACTGGTCACGATAGTGGTGTCCCGTCCCGCGAAGATTGGGGAGCCCAGCGGTGAACAGAGTCGTGACCGGTTTCGACGCTGGCGGCAATCCGGCGGTCATCGCGGCGGGCGAGCCGCCCACCGTTATCCAGGCCGGCCGGTACACCACCACCGAGCTGTGGGTCTCTGACCGCGGACCGATCGCCGCAGGCGCTGCCGATACCTCGACGCAGAAGTGGGCGCTGGAGCCGCCGGCCGGCGGCGCCTGCTTCCGGATCGTGGAGATCGCGCCGGGCGATCCCGGCGACGCGGCCGGCGGCGTCGCCGCAGGGCACTCCGAATTCCAGGGCGCGCACGCGACGCAGACGCTCGACTACGTGACGATCCTGCGCGGCGAGGTCGTCCTCGTCGTCGGGGGCGCCGAGATCGTGCTCCGGCCTGGCGATTCGGTCGTCCAGCAGCCAGGGGTGCCGCACGACTGGCAGAACCGCTCGGGCGAGACCGCCGTCATGGCGGGCGTGCTGCTGAGCGCGCAGTAACGGCAGCCGCTAGTGGCCCGGCAGCTGCCGGTCGGCGGCGTGGGATCCGTACCAGGCGGCCTGCCGCGACATCCGCTCGGTAGCTGACGAGTCGCGATCGACGCCGTAGACGGTGCCGGGGAAGTCCAGCGGCTCCTGGACGGCCCAGATCTCGTCGTGTCGCCCGGGCGGGAAGATCTGCGCCGGATCACCCACAGCGATCCAGCCGATCGGGACGATCGCGCCCGCCGGGAGTACCGAGTTGACGTGCACGACACCATTGATCCGCACTTCCGCGCCGGCGCCCGCGACACTGCCGGGAAACAGCGCGGCACCGGTAGCCAGGAAGCAGCCGCCCGCAATCTTGGTGCCGTTCAGGTGGGCATGCGGCCCGACGAGCACGTCGCCGCCGACCACGCAAGGGTGCCCGGCACGGCCGCGGATCAGCGCGTTCTCCATGACCACGGTACGGTCGCCGATGCTTATCTCGCCGTCCTCCGCGGTAAGGACGGCACCGAACAGGATGCGCGCGTCCGCGCCGACGGTGACAGCGCCGCACACGACAGCCGTGGGGGCGACATAAGCGCTGGGATGTATGCGGGGCGCCTGGCCCCGGTGCTCGATCAGCATGTACCCACGCTGCCCGGCCGCTGCCGGCTCATGCCTGCTCGGGGTCGGGGCCGAGTGCGGACCGCCCGCCGTCGACGGGCACGATGGCCCCGCTGACGAAGCTGGCCGCGTCCGAGAGCAGGTAGCTCACGGTGTCGGCGACCTCCGCGGGGCTGCCCACCCGGCCGAGCGGGTGCAGCGCGCGCATCTGGTCCTCGGCCTGCGCCGCGGCCTCGCGTCCCCGGGCGGCGAGGAAGGCGCCGTACCGCTCGGTCGCGACGGACCCGAGGGCGACGGCGTTCACCCGGATGCCACGCGGCCCGTAGTCCACCGCGAGTGCTCTCGTCAGCCCCTCGATCGCCGCCTTGGCGGTGGCGTACGGCAGCGCGCCGCGCACTGCCCGCTGCGCCTGATGCGAGGAGACGTTCACGATCGCGCCGCCCGAGCCGGCGGCCAGGAACGTGCGGATCGCGGCGGCACACCCGGCCACGGCCAGGCCGAGATTCGCGGTGATCAGCGTCATCACCTGGCGCGTGCCCGCGATGTCCAGCCATGCGTCCGCGAAGACGGCCGCGTTGTTCACCCAGCCCGTCAGCCCGCCGGCGGCGTGCGCGAGCGCGGCCGCGCGCTCGGTGACAGCCTCATCTGCCCCGTCACCGGCGACCGGGATGACCCGATGCCCGGCCGGATGGCCCGCGGCCCAGGCGAGCGCGCCGTCGTCCCGGTCGAGCACGACCACGGTCGCGTCGTCGGCCGCGAGCAGTCGCTGCGCGATCGCGCGGCCGATGCCGCGCGCCGCGCCGGTCACCACATAGGAACGGCTCATGCTTCGCACGATATGTGCAGGGCCGGCCGGCCCGGGGCTCAGCCGCTGCCGCACGACGAGACCACGGCCAGCGCGTGTCTGCGGGATGATCTGCGTCGGAGGACAGGATCGAGGCTGCCGCCCGGACGAGGGCGGCTCCTGCCGGGAGGCACACAAGCATGCCAGTGCTGCTGTCAGTGAACGTCGGACTGCCACGCGATGTCAGCTGGCAGGGCAAGACCGTGCACACGGGAGTCTGGAAGCAGCCGGTGGTCGGCCCGGCGATGGTGCGCAGGCTCAACATCGACGGCGACGGTCAGGGTGACCTCAACGGTCATGGCGGCGAGCAGCGGGCCGTGCTGGTCTACCAGATCGAGTCCTACCGGTACTGGCAGCGGCACTTCGGCCGCGACGACTTCGGCTACGGCCAGTTCGGGGAGAACCTCACCGTCGACGGGCTGGCCGACAGCGAGGTATGCATCGGCGACCGGTACCAGATCGGGGACGCGGAGTTCGAGGTCACCCAGCCGCGCGTCACCTGCTACCGCGTCGGGCTGCGGCTCGGCGAGCCGGAGCTGCCCGCGCTGCTGGTCAGCCACCACCGCCCCGGCTTCTACATGCGTGTGCTGCGCGAGGGGCAGATCCGGGCCGGGGACGAGATCGTCAAGAACCGGACCGGCCCGCACGCGCTCAGCGTGACCGACACGGATGCGCTGCTCTACCTGCCTGGCCGCGACGCCGGAAAGCTGCGCGCCGCACTCGAGATTCCCGCGCTGAGCCCCGGCTGGCAGCAGTCGTTCCGCGACCTGGTCGACGCCGCTGCCCGCGGCGGACCGGGTGCCGCACCGCCGCCGGGCACCGAGCCGGCCGCGCAGGCACCGCCGGCGTGGCCGGGATTCCGGACGCTGCGCGTCACCAGGGTCGTCCGGGAGACCGAGACCGTCTCCTCGATCTACCTGACCGCGGCGGACGGCCCGGCACTTCCGGCGGCGCAGGCCGGCCAGTACCTGACGCTGCGGGTGGCCGCAGCGGGCGATCCGCCCCCGGTGCGCAGCTACTCGCTGTCCTCGGCGCCGGCCGCGACGGACTACCGGATCAGCGTGAAGGCCGAGCCGCACGGCGCCGTGAGCCAGTACCTGGGCCGGTCACTGCGGGCCGGCGCGACCCTCGAGGTCGCCGCTCCGCGCGGCGAGTTCGTGCTCGATGACGGCGCTGATCCGGTGCTCCTGATTTCCGCGGGCATCGGCGTCACGCCGGTCCTGTCGATGCTGCACCAGCTCGCCGCCGCGCGCAGCGAGCGTGCGGTCTGGTGGCTGACCAGCGCCCGCGGGCCCCGAGACCAGCCGCTGGCGGCCGAGGCCGGTGCCCTGCTGGACAGCCTGCCGCACGCCCGCAGGCACGAGTTCTTCAGCCGGGCCACGCCGTCCGACCTGCCCGACGACCATGCCACGGCCGGGCACATGACCAGGGAGGCGCTGGCCGGCCTCGCGGTTCCCGCCAGCGCGCACGCGTATGTCTGCGGTCCTGCCACGTTCATGGCAGACGTGCACGATGCGCTCATCGCCGCGGGCATCGCAGCGGACCGCATTCACACCGAGCTGTTCGCCGCGCTGCCGGCGGTCAGCCCGGGGGTGACCGGACAGCAGGCGCGGGCACCCCACCCGCCAGCCGGGCCGCCGGGCGACGGGCCGCGGGTGACGTTCGCCCGCAGTGGCGTGTCGACGCCGTTCGCCGCCAGCTGGCGAACCATCCTCGACCTGGCCGACGCCTGCGACGTCCCCACTCGGTGGAGCTGCAGGACCGGCGTCTGCCACACCTGCGTCACGCCGCTGCTGTCCGGCGCCATCGACTACTCGCCGGATCCGCTGGCGGCACCGGCCGAGGGTGAGGTGCTCATCTGCTGCTCGCGGCCCCGCTCCGACCTCGTGCTGGATATGTAGGGCGCGGTGCGATACCCACTGCGGCGATGCGCCCGCGGCCGCCTGGGTGTTTCCGGCTACCGCCGCGCTGACCCCGGCCAGCATCGACATCCGCGGCCGGTACGTTCAGGGCCGCCCCGGTGGCCGGTTCATATACCTGTCCTGGGGCGCAGTCGACGACGCCGGCGGCTTCACGATGTTCATGCGCGCCAAGCTGATGCTCGACGCTGTCGACCCGGCCTCCCTCGAGGCCGCCCGCCGGTACGGGCGGCTTATCGCCCGGCTGAGGCTCACCGACGCCGGCCGGAACCCGGTGTGCGCCGCCATCCGGCCGCCCCTGATCGAGTGGTCCGCGAGCTCGTCTGCCTGTCCGGGCCGCACAGCGGTGCCGCACGACCGCGACCAGGCTCGCGCTAGCGGAGTCCCGCCCGGCGCACGCCGGACTGGCAGAACGGGCAGGCGACCTGGTCGGCCCCGGCGGGCAGCGTCATCGTCGCGCCGCAGGCTGCGCACGGGATCTCCGCGCCGCCCAGCTCGATCCTGCGCCCGCAGCCGCCGCAGATGACGGCGCTCGCCTCCGGCAGGGCGGCGAAGTCCGCGCCGCAGCCGCCGCAGCGCCGCGGCTGCGCGTTCTCCGCCTGCACCGGCACGTACTCGTTGGTGAGTCCGGCCCGGTCCAGGAGCTGCGCCGCGGCGTCGGCCGGGAGCATGCCGAGCCAGCCCTGGCAGAACCCGGACCACGCCAGCTTGCCCGTCAGGTGCCCGGCGCGGTCCGGGTCGAGCCGCGCGAGGCCGGCGGCGCGGTACAGGGCCTGGCCGCGCTCGATCTGCCGCTCGAGGGTGTCGGCCAGCGGCCAGAACGACTCCGGCACTACCGTCGGTGACATCATGTCGCCGGCATACCGCAGGTTCATCACCCGCTGCCGCATCTCCGCCTCGAGCGCCTGCGCGTCCGGGTCGAACGCGCGCGCCACCGCTGCCTCGGTCATGTACTCGACGCAGGCAGCCCGGTAGTCCGGGTCGTTCCTGGCCCGGTGCGAGACGGCCATCGGCACGTGCAGCACGTAGGCCTCGTGAACCCGGCGCTGGAGCGCGCGGTATGCGGCCCGGTCACCGGCCGCGATGGCCGCCTGGGACGCGGCCAGGGCGCTGTTCACCATGACCGCGTAGCCGGGGCCGACGGCGGTGTCGGAATCGCACGCCTGGCGAAGGTCGTAGTCGGCAAGCGCGGCACAGTAGTCGCAGTACACGTACGCGGTGATGGTCGGCAGCTTCTTCGGAGCGCCGCAGGCCGCGCAGCTGCAGCGCTTGACGAAGCCGCGCCCCGGCGGCGCGAGGATGGCCATGACCTGGCGGGCCCAGGCCGGCGATCCGGCTGCCGGTGACCCGGCCGCCTGGCGTGCCGGCGGCTGGCCCGCGAGCTGCTGCGCCGCCCGCGGCTGCCGCGGCTCGATCGGCTTGCGGCTGAATAGGCCCATCTGCCCGCCTCCGATGCATACGCGCCAGCCAGACCGGTCAAGTATCCGTCTGGCGCCGGGCCCGGGGCCATACGCGGCCGCGGCAGCGGCGCTCGAGGCGGGCAGGCACAAGACGATCGCTACTCGGCGGGCCGACGGCTCGCCGCGTATCTCCGGTATCGAGTGCGAGTTCGCGCACGATAGGCAGACGACTCGAAGACTTAGGGCCCTGACAGGCCTGTCAGGGCCCTAAGTCTTCGTGTTGTGCCTGCGCGCGGCCGCGGCCTGTGGACAGAAGCCCGCCAGTTGCGCACCCGCCCGGTTCTGCCCGCGAATCAGGGTTCTTGACTGCGCCGCGCAGCTTTGTAAATAATTTCCATCAGCTCTATGTTTTGCGGCATTAACTCACGTCGGGTGGTCTTGAGGGAAGGACGCGGCACGTGACACGGAACCGGGCTTGGGGTCTTGCGCTACGAGCGCTCGCCAGCATGGTGGTCTTCGCGGCGATCACTGCCGTGCCCGCGGCCGCGGCTCAGGCCGCGTCTTCGCCCGCAACGTCGGCCGGAGGGGAGCTGACGGGAGCCTTCGAGGCGGCGCGCCATATCCCGGCCGCCGACGTGGCCGGTATCCGGCCCGGGTCCCTGCACGTCGGTACCGTCGCGGGCCATCAGTGGGCCATCGCCAGCTTCTCGCCGAGCTCGTCGGCCGCGCAGAAGGTTCCGGCCGACTTCCAGGACGGCGCCGCCGCGGGCGTCTTCACCAGGACGCACGGCACGTGGCACCTCGTCGAGTCGGGACTCTATGGCTGTGCCAATGGCCTGCCGGCCGGGCTGAAGCAGGCGTGGCATCTGGGCCAGGCGGCGGCATGCCACGAGTCGGCCACGGCGCAGCGCACCGCCGCGCAGCGTGCCCTCGCCGCCATGCCCGGGCCGGCCCGGGCGGCGGCGAGGGGGGCGGCGGCGAAGGCGACGGCCGCCCCCGCGAGTTCGGGTGCAGCCACGGGCGCCCTCGGGCAGACGATCGCGGCCATCGCCCTGAGCCAGGTCGGGGTCGACGACACCCCCGCCGTCACGAACTTCAACGGCGTCGACTGCGACCCCTACACGACGATGGTGGCCGGCTTCTCCGCGGACTCCGACGGGTGCGGCTTCGACAGCCAGTTCGGCGTCGAGGACGAGAACGAGACCTGGTGCTCCGACTTCAACAAGTGGGTGTGGGAGCAGGCCGGCGTCACCGCCGACATGAACACGATCAACGCCGGCGCCGTGTCCTATTACAGCTGGGCGGTGGATAACGGTCAGAGCCCGCAGCTGGACACTGGCACGCCGCAGGCCGGAGACAGCGTGCTGTTCTTCAGTCCCGGCGAGTTCCCGCGGTTCGCCGACCACGTCGGCATCGTGACGTCGGTCAGCCCCGACGGGACGATCGACATGGTCAACGGCGACTTCGCTGCCACGCCCGACGTGCACGTCGAGTACGACACCGGCATCACGAACCTGGCCACCTTCGCGGCCACCGTGGAGGGCAACCCCGGCGAGCAGTGGGCGCTCGTCGCCCCGCCGAGCGCCGCCCAGGAGCCCGCGCCGGCCGGGCGCATCTCCGGCCCGGCGGTAGCGGTCGCCGGCACTACCGGCTCGTTCCGCGCGACCGCCTCGGTCCCTGGCGGGACTGCCTCGGACAGCACGGTCACCGGGTACTACTGGACGTTCGGGGACGGCCGCACGACGAACGCCACCGGCACCGACGTGACCCACTACTTCAGCGAGGCCGGGACGTACACGGTCAGCGTGACGCTCACCTCCGGCTCCGGGACGGCCGCTACCTTCGTCCGCAACATCACCGTCGTCGCCCCGTCGTCCGCAGTTGCCTCCGCGCCGTACGACGGGATCTACTACGACCCGCTGCCGGTCCTGCAGTACACGTTCACGCGCTCGGCCGGCGGACTCGCGGTGGACAGCTGGGACGGCGGAGCCTGGCTGCAGCTCGCGGTGCCCGGCGACCCGTCGGCCACCGGGAACTTCGCGACGCTCGCCTACCCGGACGCCGCCAACGCCGACGCGATGACCCCGCACGCGTACTACCGCGCTGCGGACGGCTCGCTCGCGGAGACGTACCAGACCCCCTCGGGCTGGGCGACGCAGGCCCTGCCCGGTCATCCGGCGGCCGGCGGCACGATCGTCGCGACTACCACGGTCAGCGGCGGCCCCGCGGTGTACTTCGCGGACACGGCCGGGCACCTGGCGCAGACCAGCCAGGGCCCGGGCGGCTGGACCACCGGCGAGGTCGCGACGGACGCCCCGCCGGTCGACCCGGCGTCGCTGACGCTCGCGGACACGACCAGCGGACCCGGTGTCTTCGCCATCGGCCCGGCCGGCACGATCAGGGTCTTCTGGTCTGCGCGTGGCAGCTGGTCTAGCCGGGGCATACCGGCCAGGACCACGTCCGGCGGGTCGCTCGCGGCGCTGACGACACCGGACGGCCACCTCGCGGTGTTCTACGGCGGCCCGGGCGGCAGCCTCGCCGAGGCGAGCGCCGCCGGCCCGACGCCGGCCGGCGCGTGGCACGTCACGACGGTGCCGGGGGCCCCGGCCGCGACCACCTCGCTGGCCGCGACGACGTACCTGCGGCCGGCGGCGATCCCCGCGACACCCGGCGACTTCCCCGGCCAGCCGGGCTCGGCCACGTCGTCGACCATCGCCGCGCCGCTGGGTACCGAGGCGTTCTACCTGACCGGTTCCGGTTCACCCGCCGTTACCTACAACGACGGAACCGGCTGGCAGACGGCGGCGCTGCCGGGAACGGCGACGGGCATCCTCGCCGCGACCGCGTACCAGGTGCAGGAGGAGCCATCGAGCCTGTTCCTGACCGGGCCGGCCGGGCTCACCGAGGAGACGACCGGCGCCCGCAGCGGCGACCCGTCGGGGACCTGGACGTCGATGGCCCTCCCGGACACGCCCGCGACATGGGCAAACCAGATCGTCCTGTACGCCGCTGACCCCGGCGACGCCACCGCCGCGCGGGCCGCGGCCGCCGCCGCGGGCCTCCCGGCAGGCCAGGTCACCACGTCGTTCGCGGCCGCGTGGGCGGACACCCTGAGCGGTCAGTACCTGGTCCTCGCCGTCGGCAGCCCGGCCGTCGCCGGCCTGTACTTCAACGTGTGCGGCTGGTCCAACCCGTCGGCGCTGCCGGCCGGGTCCACGCCGTTCTACTACTACCTCGGCCCGCTGAACACGCTCCCGGGCGCCGACGCCTTCGTGAACGCGGCAAGCGATACCGCCGCGGACACGCAGTCGCTCGCCACCGATCTCGCCTACTACGCGCTCAACGGCGCGCTGCCCGCGGGCGTCACGTCGCTCCCCGCAGCCGTCGGACCGCCGTACGCCTGTGTAGGGTCGCCGTCGTGAGAGTGCTTATATCGGCCGACATGGAGGGCGCGACCGGGGTGACCTGGCCCGCCGACGTGGAGCCCGGAACCGAGCAGTGGCAGCGCTGCCGCCGGATGTTCACCTCCGACGTGAATGCTGCCATCGCCGGGTTCCTGCAGGCCGGCGCCGACGAGGTGCTCGTCAACGAGGCCCACTCGACCATGCGGAACCTGCTGCTCGAGGAGCTAGACCGCCGGGCGGTCATGCTCACCGGCCGGCACAAGGAGCTGAGCATGGTCGAGGGCATCCAGGACGAGGCGGTGCAGGCCGTGGCGTTCCTGGGATACCACGCGCCGGCCGGCGCGGAGGGAGTGCTCGCGCACACCTATCTCGCCAACTCGATCACCAGCGTCCGGGTCAACGGCGAGAACGCGAGCGAGGGCTGGCTCAACGCACGCGTGGCCGCGGAGTACGGGGTCCCGGTCGTGCTGGTCACCGGCGACGACCGGGCGTGCGCGGACGCGGCCGGGTATGCGCCGCAGGCGGTCACGGTGACGGTGAAGACCTGCGTCAGCCGGTACGCCGCGATCTGCAAGCCGCCGGACCAGACCGCGGCCGAGATCACCGCGGCCGCTGCGCTGGCGGGAAAGCTCGCCCGTCCGCGGGCGCCCGCCGGCCCGCCCGCGGGCGGCTATACGGTCGAGGTCGAGGTGGACGCGGCGCAGCTAGCCCAGGCGGCCGCGATCGTGCCGACGGTGCGGCGCACCGCCGATCGCGCGGTCAGCTATCAGAGCGCGACCGCCGGGGACATGATCCGCTGTTTCAAGACGGTCACCACGATGATCTCCGCCGCCATCGAAGACCACTATGGCTGACTCCGCGCCCGGCCCGCGCTCGATGGCGCTGGCCGAGCAGGAGGCGGTCGCGTTCGCTGCCGACCTCATCCGGATCGACACGACCAACCGGGGGGGCGGGGACTGCGCGGAGCGGCCGGCGGCGGAATACGTCGCCGCGCGGCTCGCGGACGCGGGCCTGGACCCGGTACTGCTCGAGTCCGCTCCCGGCCGGGCGAACGTGGTGGCCAGGTTCGAGGGGCAGGATCCCGCCGCGGGCGCGCTGCTCGCGCACGGCCATCTGGACGTGGTTCCGGCCGAGCCGGCCGACTGGACCAGGCATCCCTTCAGCGGCGAGATCGCCGACGGCGTGCTGCACGGCCGCGGCGCCGTCGACATGAAGAACGCCGACGCGACGCTGCTGGCCGCGGTCCGGCACATGCTCCGGGCCGGCCTCAGGCCGCGCCGTGATGTCGTGCTCGCGTTCACCGCGGACGAGGAGGACACCGCCGCCTACGGCGCGGCGTGGCTGGTAGAGCAGCGCCCTGACCTGTTCGACGGCTGCACCGAGGCGATCGGCGAGTCGGGGGCGTTCACCTTCCACGCAGGGAACGGAGTGCGCCTGTACCCGGTCGCATCCGCCGAGCGCGGCACGGCGTGGCTGAAGCTCACCGCGCGGGGCCGGGCCGGGCACGGCTCGAAGGCGAACCCCGACAACGCCGTCGCGATGATCGCGGGGGCAGTGGCGAGGATCGCGGCCTACCAGTGGCCGGTGCGGCTGATCCCGGCCGTCCGGGCGGCGATCTGCGCGATCGCGGCGGCAGTCGGCGTCGAGCCGGGGGCGCTGGACGACGACGCGACCGTCGCGCAGGCGCTCGGCCGGATCGGCCCGCCGGCTGCCCTCGTCAGGAACACGATCCGCAACAGCGCCAACCCGACGATGCTGGCCGCTGGCTACAAGGTCAACGTCATCCCCGCGGAGGCGAGCGCGTGCGTCGACGGGCGGGTGCTGCCAGGACGCGACGCCGAGTTTGCCGCCGTGCTCGACGAGCTTACCGGGCCGCACGTGACCTGGGAGTACCTGCACCGGGAGATCGCGCTGGAGGCGCCGCCGGATGCTCCGCTGGTCGCGGCGATGACGGCGGCGCTGCTCGCGGAGGATCCCGGCGGGACCGTGGTGCCGTACTGCATGGGCGGCGGCACCGACGCGAAGCAGTTCTCCCGGCTCGGCATCGCGGGATACGGGTTCACGCCGCTGTGGCTGCCGGAGGGCTTCGACTACTACGAGATGTTCCATGGCGTCAACGAGCGCGTGCCGGTGGCGGCGCTGGAGTTCGCGGTCCGGGTGATGTCCCGGTTTCTCGCGGCGGCCTGACGAAGTGCTACTGCGCGTGCAGCGGCGGATCGGCCGCGACCTCGCGGGCGGTTTCCCGGCCGGCCTTGCCGGCGCCGTCCGGCCACGGATAGACCCACCGCTCGGCGATCTCGCCGAATCGCTCGAACCGGTCGCGGCCGGCCTCGCCCAGTGCGTCCACGACGGACGTGATCAGCGTCTCGACCACGGCGAGGGCCGGCGTCAGGCTCTCGAACGGCGCCGGGCCGGTTACCTGCGCGGTGAGGACGGCGTCCGCGATGTCCGCCACCGGCGACAGCCACGGATCGGTGATCAGCAGGATCCGCCCGCCGGCCGCCTGCGCTGCCCTGGCGATCTCGAGCGTGTCCCGCTGATAGCGGCGGAAGTCGAACGCGACGACCGCGTCGCGCCTGCCGATGTCGGCGATCGCCCCGGCCCGGTCGCTGGCCGACGGGCCGACCAGCCGCACGCCAGGGCGCAGCTCTCGCAGTACCGAGCAGAGGTAGCCGGCCAGCAGCTGGCTGAACCAGCCGCCGGTGATCAGGACCTGCCGGCCGCCGTGCGCGACGAGGGACACCGCGCGCCGGTATTCCTCCGGATCCAGCCCGGACACGCTGGCCGCGACGGCCTCGCCGAGCGTGCGCGCGCTGGTGCCCAGCACGTCGGCGGATCGCTCGCCTTCCTGATGGCGGTGGTAGACCTCGATCGGCGACATGACCCTGGCCGCGATCTCCTCGTGCAGCGCCCGCTGGAAGGCCGCGTAGCTGCCGAACCCGAGCTCGGCGATGAAGCGGCTGACGGTGGGGCCGCTCACGCCGGCGAAGCGCGCCAGCCGCACCGACGACTCCAGCCCGATCGTGGGCGGCCCCGTCAGCAGCGCCCTGGCGACCCTGCGCTCGGACGGCGACAGCTCGCCAACCCGCTGCCGGATCTTCTCCGCGATGCTCACCGCGGCCGGCGCCGGTCGCGATGCCGGTGCCGGCTCCTCGGGAGAGCCCTCGTCCGGAGGCTTAGCCATCGGCCACCTCGTTACAGAACTGAAAGGATTCGCTCAGAATAGCGTCTTGACCGACGATTCTGAATCATGCTGTACTCGAACATGCTTCTGGCTGGATTGTCCGCAGATAGGCCGGAGCAGCCTCCTCGCCCGGTTCGGGAGCGCGCCGTCGATGGCGTCCGCGCGTGCCCTTGCCAGATCCCCCGCCCGGCCCCCGGCCGACCTCGTGCACGGCTAGCGCCGCGCACTGCGTCCGCCGTGGTCACGAAGGAGTCCCGCTCATGAACATCACGCGATTCGCCCGGCGCGGGCGGACCTCAGCGCATACCGCCGGCCCCGCGCGAAGGGGGAAGGTTCTGCTGGCAGCCGCTGCCGGGCTGGCCATCGCATCGTCCGCCCTGACCGCCGGTCTCGCCGGTCCGGCCGCTGCCTCGTCTGGCGGCTCGTCCGGCAGCACGCTGCGGATCCAGGCGCAGACCTCGTTCTCCACGTTCAACCCGTTCACCGCGTACTTCGACGGTGACCTCGAAGTGATCCAGAACGTCTATCCGGAGCTCACCGCCATCAATGCGAAGGGCGTGGCCGTTCCCTACCTGGCGACCAAGTGGAGCATCTCGGCGGACAGGCTCACCTGGACCTTCTCGATCAAGCCGGGGCTCAAGTGGTCAGACGGGAAGCCGCTCACGGCCGCCGACGCGGCCTGGACGCTGAACCTGATCATGCACAACTCGGTCGCCGCCACCGCTAACGGCTCCCTGGTGGCCGACTTCGCGACTGTGTCCGCGCCCAACCCGACGACGCTGGTCATCACGACGAAGACGCCGCAGGCGAACATGCTCTACAACGTCAACATGATCCCGATCGTGCCGCAGCACATCTGGGCCAGCGAGGTCTCCGGCCTCAACAATTTCAAGAATCAGAGCATGCCGGTAGTCGGATACGGTCCGTGGCAGCTGACCGGATACGTGACCAACCAGTACGCGACGCTGACCGCCAATCCGGGCTTCTTCCTGGGCGCGCCGAAGTTTCACACACTGATCGTCCAGTACTTCAGCAACAGTGACGCGATGGTGTCGGCGCTGCGCAGCGGCCAGCTCGATGCGGTCGAGTACAACCTCACGGCTCCGCAGTTCAACTCGCTCAAGCACGTCAAGGGCATCACCGTGTACCCGCAGGTGTCCAGCGCCTGGACCGCGATCGAGCTGAATCCCGGCGCGAGGACCAGGTCCGGCCGGCATTTCGGCAACGGCAACCCGGCGCTGCAGGACCCGCGGGTGCGGGACGCGATCGAGATGGCGCTCAACAAGCAGGAGCTGGTGACCAAGATCTGGGACGGCCTGGCCGTGACCGGCGCCGGATACCTGCCGCCCGCCTACCCGCAGTTCGTCTGGAAGCCTCCGGCCGCGCAGGCGCTGACGTACGACCCCGCCAAGGCCAACGCGCTGCTGACGTCGGCCGGGTACAAGATGGGCCCGAACGGGATCCGGATCGACCCGAAGACGCGCAAGCCGCTGAACCTGCGCCTCGGCATCCACTCCGACGAGGCTTCGGACGCTGCGATGGCCCCCTACATCGTGGAGTGGCTGAAGGCCATCGGGATCGGCGTGACGGTCGACTCGATGAGCTTCAACCAGCTCAACGACGAGCTGCCCAAGGGTGACTGGGACATCCTGTCGGACACGTGGTCCACCGGCCCCGACCCCACCTACCTGCTGTCGATCCAGACCTGCGGGGATCTGCCGCTCAACAACGGCACCGCCGGCAACACCGACGCGTTCTTCTGCAACCCGGCCTTCGACAAGCTCTACGCCCAGCAGGGGACCGAGTTCAACTCCGCCCAGCGGGTGCAGACGATCGACCAGATGCAGCGGATCCTGTACCAGAACGCGGTCGACGTGATCCTCTACTACCCGGACTTCCTCAGCGCGGTGCGCACCGACAAGGTCTCGAATTACTTCTTCGGCAAGCCCAACGCGCAGGGCTTCTACCCGTCGCCGGACGAGTTCATCAACTGGCGGTCGGCGACGCCGGTCGCCAGCGGGTCGTCGTCGTCATCGTCGAGCGCGACGCTGTGGATCGTAATCGTGGTCATCGTGGTGGTTCTGCTCGCCGTGGCGGTGATCCTGCTGCGCCGCCGGCGGACCGCGGGTGAGCGGGAGTAACAGATCTTGAGCAGCACAGCCGCACCGCTCTCGGCCCGGAGCCTGAGCGCGCTGGAGGCCCCGCCCGGCGGCGGGGCCTCCGGGGCGCGGGACTTCGCCCACTACCTCGCCCGGAAGCTGGCCGCCGCCGTGGTCAGCTTCGCCATGCTGCTGGTGGTCGGGTTCGTCATCTTCAGCCTCATGCCCTCGGACCCGGTCGAGGCGCTCACCCGGGGGCACCCGACCAGCGCCAAGCAGATCGCGTTCCTGGTCAAGCAGCTCGGGCTGAACCAGCCGGTGTGGGAGCGGTTCGGGCACTTCGTGGTCAACACGCTCGAAGGCCACCTCGGCTACTCCTGGCAGTTCGAGACGCCGGTGGCGACGCTCATCCTGCAGCGGCTGTGGCCGACGCTGCTGCTGATGGGCTCGTCCACGATCGTGTCCATCCTGATCGGGATGTGGCTCGGCATCCACAGTGGCTGGCGGCCGGGCAAGCTGCTCGACCGTGCCGCGACCGGGACCGCGATCACGTTCTGGTCAGTGCCGACGTACTGGCTCGGCATCCTGCTGCTGGTGCTTTTCAGCACCGGCTTCGGCGTGATCCCGCCGCTGTTCCCGGCCGGCGGCATGTCCACGCCCGGCACGGTCGGCGGCTGGGCTCCCGCCCACATCCTCGACGTGGCCCGGCACCTGGTGCTGCCGTCCCTGACGCTCGTGCTGGTGGTGTTCGCCCAGTATCAGATGATCATGCGGTCGTCGATGATCGACGAGATGGGCAACCCGTACCTGCTCACAGCGCGGGCCAAGGGGCTGCGGGATGCCGAGGTGCGGCAGAAGCACGCGGTGCCGAACGCGCTGCTGCCGTCTGTCACGCTGATCTTCCTCCAGGTCGGCACCATGATCGGCGGCGCGATCACGGTCGAGACCGTGTACTCCTGGCCCGGCCTCGGCTACCTGACGTTCCAGGCGCTGCAGATTCCCGACCTGCCGCTGCTGGAGGGAACGTTCATCGTCTTCAGCGCCTCGGTGATCGTGTTCAATCTGCTGGCCGACCTGGCGTACCGGCACCTCGATCCGCGGGTGCGCCGGTCGTGACCGCCATCGATCAGGCCTCCGCCGCGCTCACCGCGCCGCCCCGGCTACTTGCGCTGCGCAGGTTTGCCCGTGACTTCGCCCGCCGGCCGAGCGCAATGGCCGGGCTGGCGATTCTCGTCATCGTGACCGTGCTCGCGCTCACTGCCCCGCTGTTCATCCACGCCAGCGACCTGGACGTGATCAACGCGCCGGGGCAGCCGATCGCGCCACCGTCGGCCCGGTTCCCGCTGGGCACCGACTACGCGGGCCGGTCGATCCTGACGCTGCTGGTCTGGGGGTCCCGGCCGTCGCTGGCGATCGCCGTCATCTCCACCGCGCTGACGATGGTGTTCGGCAGCTCCATCGGGCTGCTGGCCGGCCACTACGGCGGGATCACGTCCAGGGTGCTGATGGCGATCACGGACTGGTTCATCGCGCTGCCCACCCTGCCGCTGGCCATCGGCCTGGCCGCGGCGCTCGGCCAGGGCGACACGTCGATCACGATCGCGATCGCGGTCACGTCGTGGCCGGGCACCGCGCGGCTGATCCGCGCGCAGACGCTGGCGGTCGAGGCGCGGCCGTTCATCGAGCGCGCCAGGGCGCTCGGGGCGCGCGACGGCCAGCTCGTGCTGCGCCAGGTGCTGCCGAACGTCTCGCCGTTCATCCTGGTGTCCGCCACGCTCACGGTCGCCGGGGCCATCCTCACCGAGACGACGCTGGCGTTCCTCGGCCTCGGCAATCCCACCGACGTGTCCTGGGGCTCCATGATCAACCAGGCCTTCTTCCAGGGTGCGGTGTCGGCCGGCGCGTGGTGGTACATCCTGCCGCCCGGCATCGCCATCGTGATCGTCGCACTGGGTTTCACCCTGATCGGCCGGGCGGTGGAGAACATCCTCAACCCCCGGATGGCGAGGTAGCTGCGGCATGGCTCCGCTGCTGGAGGTGCGCGACCTCGCGGTGACCTACCGCTCCGGCGCCGAGCAGGTGCGCGCGGTGCGCGGCGTGGACTTCGCCCTGGAGCCCGGCGACACGCTCGGCATGGCTGGGGAGTCCGGCTGCGGGAAGACCACGGTCGCGCTCAGCCTGCTCCGGCTGCTGCCGGTGTCGGCGGAACTGAGCGGGCAGATCCTGTTCAAGGGCGAGGACATCATCGGGCTCGGCTGGCAGAAGCTGCGTGCGGTGCGCTGGGCCCAGGCATCGGTCGTGTTCCAGGGTGCGATGAGCGCGCTGAACCCGGTGCGCAGCGTGGGCGAGCAGATCTGCGAGCCGATCATCCTGCACGAGAAGGCGAGCCGGCGCGTCGCCGAGTCGCGGGCGGCCGGCCTGCTCGACAGCGTCGGGGTGTCGTCCGCGCGGCTGGATAGCTACCCCCATGAGCTGTCCGGCGGCCAGCGGCAGCGGGTCATGATCGCGATGGCGCTCGCCTGCCAGCCGGACCTGATCATCGCCGACGAGCCGACCACCGCGCTCGATGTCATCGTGCAGGCGCAGGTCCTGCAGCTGCTGACCGGCCTGGTCCGCGAGCGCCAGATCAGCATGATCGTGATCAGCCACGACCTGTCCGTGCTGGGCGAGACGTGCGACCGGCTCGCGATCATGTACGCGGGCCGCATCGCCGAGACCGGGCCGTCGCGCGAGGTACTGGGCAAGCCCCGGCACCCCTATACCCGGATCCTGGCCCGCGCGTTTCCGCGGATGGGCGACGCGCAGTCGCGGCTGGCCCCGGCCGGACTGCCCGGCGAGCCGCCGGACCTGCGCGCGGAGGTCGTCGGCTGCCCGTTCGCGCCGCGCTGTCCGGAGGTCGTAGCCGACTGCCACACGGCGGCGGTCGAGCTCTGGCCCGCGGGCGAGCGGCGCGAGTCCGCCTGCATCAAGGTGCTCGACGGCTACGGGCACCCGGCCGGCGTGGCGCAGCAAACGGCGGCGCGGGCCGGAGATCAGGACGCTGCCCAGCGCACCGGGGGGCCGGGCGGCGAGCAGCCGGGCACGGCGGAGCTGCGTGCCGAGGGTCCGGGCACGGCGGGGCCGGGCGCCGGGCAGCGGGGCAGCGAGGGGCCAGCCGCCGTGCTGGAAGCCAGCGGACTGCGGGTCGTGTTTCCGGCCCGGCGGGGGCGCGGCGCGGCGCGCGCGGTCGATGACGTCAACCTGACCATCGGCCGCGGTGAGATCGTCGCGCTGATCGGCGAGTCCGGCTGCGGCAAGTCAACGCTGGCGCGCGCGCTCGTCGGCCTCGTCGAGCCGACCGGCGGCGAGGTGCGTTACGCCGGGGCGCCGCTGCGCTACGGCAGCGCTGCGCTGCGCGCGCATCGCAAGCACGTGCAGTTGGTGCTGCAGGACCCGGCGGGCGCGCTGAATCCCCGCCAGACCGTCTTCGACCTCGTGGCCGAGGGACCCCGGCTGCACGGTATGCGGGCCGGCCTGACCGAGCGGGTGCACCGCGCGCTGGCAGACGCGGGCCTGCGCCCGCCGGGGCAGTTCGTCGGCCGGTATCCGCACGAGCTGTCCGGCGGCCAGCAGCAGCGGGTGGTGATCGCCGGCGCGCTCGCGCTCGACCCGTCGGCGATCGTCGCGGACGAGCCGGTGTCCTCACTCGACGCCTCCGTCCGGGGTGAGATCCTCAAGCTGATCCTGAGCCTGCGCGACGAGCTGTCGCTCTCCGCGCTGATAGTGAGCCACGATCTCGGCGTCGCGTGGAACATCGCCGACCGGGTGGCGGTGATGTACCTCGGCCGGATCGTCGAGGCCGGCCCGGTGCGCGACGTGCTGCTCCGGCCGCGGCATCCGTACACGCAGGCCCTGCTGTCGGTGCTCCCGGACGCGACCAGGGACGCGCCCGCCCGCACGCTCGCGGGCGAGCCGCCGGACCCGACGAAGATCCCGGCCGGGTGCCGGTTTCACCCGCGCTGCCCGCGGCTGGCTGCGCTGCCCGCCGGCGACGAGCGGGCGGAGCTGTGCCGCGCGACGCCGGTGCCGGTGCTCGCCTCCGGTGCGCAAGCTCCGGGACCCGCCGCCGCCGCCAGCCTGGTCGCCTGCCACCTCGCCGACCTTGACGTGTCCGGCCTGATCGAGCCCGGTAAGCCCGCGCCGCAGGGAGCCCAGTGAGAGCCAGTGACAGCGGGAGCTCAGTGACAGCCCAGATGCCAGCGACGAGACCTGCCGATGCGAGCCCCCGCTCGCTCGCGCGGCCGCCCGCGCTGCGGCCGGGCGACCGGGTCGCGGTGCTGTCTGCCAGCGGCCCGGCCGACCAGGCGGAGCTCGCGGTCGGCCTGGACGCGCTGCGGTTCGCCGGCCTGGAGCCGGTCGTGTTCCGCACCGCCACCGACGCGGGCAGCATGCGCTCGTACCTGGCGGGCGACGACAGCCTGCGGGCCGGCGACCTGCTCGGCGCGCTCACCGATCCGTCCATCGCCGGGATCATCTTCGCGACCGGCGGCTACGGCGCGCAGCGCACGCTGGCGGCCCTGGACTGGGCGAGGCTGCGCGACGTGCCGCCCAAGATCCTGGCCGGCTACTCCGACGTGACCGCGATCCTGGAGGCGTTCGCCGCCCGGCTCGGCTGGGCCAGCCTGCACAGCCCGATGGTCACCTCGTCGGGTGACACCGCGCACTACTCGTTCGGGTCGCTGCTGCGCGCGCTCATGCGCCCCGAGGAGGCCATGATCACGGCGTTCCCCGGCGCGGTCACGCTGGCCGGCGGCACGGCTCGCGGGATGACGCTGGGCGGCAACCTGACGCTGCTGGCGTCGTCGGTCGGCACCGACACCTCGCTGCCCGCCCGCGGCGGGATCCTGCTCGTCGAGGACGAGCACGAGGATCCCTACCGGGTGGACCGGATGCTCACCCAGCTGCTGCGCAGCGGCTACCTGCACGGGGTTGCGGCAGTCATCGGCGGCACGTTCTCCGGCTGCGGCGAGCCGGCCCTGATCGAGCAGATCCTCGCCGAGCGCCTCGGCGGACTCGCCGTTCCCCTCATCGCGTGGGCCAACGTCGGCCACGGCGGGCACCAGCAGGCCTATCCGGTCGGCATCGCCGCGGAGCTGGACGCCGGCGCCCGCACCCTGCGGCTGCTGGATCCGGCCCTTCAGCCGCCGTCGAGAAACGCGTCGACGTCGGCGGCGAACTCGGCGTGATGCTGGAAGAGGAAGCCATGCGCGGCGTCGGGATAGATCTTGAGCCGTGCCTGCGGGATCAGGCCAGCGAGCAGGTGCGAGTAGCGGGGGAGGATCATCGGGTCACTGTCGCCGGTGGCGACGAACACGGGCATGCCGAGGGCGCTGACCCGCTCAAGCAGCGCGTGCCCGGGGACGCCCCAGGAGCACACCGCGTCATACTGCGCTTCCCGCGTCTGCCACGACGTGGCCGCGTCCCGGTCCCCGGTCCTGGTATGCATGCGCCGCAGCGCCTGCTGGCCGGCCTCCCGGCTGGCGGAGGACCGGGTGAAGAACACGCCGAGGTACTCCTCGGGACTGGTGTCCGGCGTGCCGACGGCGCCGATCACGTCGGGTGCCCAGCCGTGCAGGCCGGCCGCGCCCTCGGGCGCCGACGACGCGAGGATGAGCCTGCGCACGACCGACGGCCGGGTCAGCGCGATCCGCTGGGCCACGAAGCTGCCGATCGAGAAGCCGAGCAGATCGACCCGGCTGAGGTCCAGCGCGGTCAGGAACGCGATCGCATCGCGCGCCATCTGGTCGATGGTGTCCGCGGTCGTGCCGGTCGAGCCGCCGACCCCTGCGTTGTCGAACGTCACGACCCGCCGGGTGGCGGCGAGCGCGTCGATCAGCGCCGGGTCCCAGTTGTCGAGATTGCCGCGAAAATGCTGAAGCAGCACCAGCGGCGCCGCACCGCCGCCGCCGGTGTCACGGTAGGCGTAGGTGACGCCGTTGGCCGCCTCGGCCCTGCCGTTCCCGAGGCCGGCGTAACCGGTACCCATGCTGGCTCCCCACCTGGCGTGTGCTGCGGTCGGCGCGCCACTGCACCCTGATCCTCGCGTCGGGCGACGGCCGTCATCCTCACCCGCACCGGGTGATCTGCGGGCTCAGCTGCCAGCAGCGCGCGGGCCCGGCATTTACCGCGCGCGCCCGACGACCTTTCATCGATTCGCGCCATGATCGTGACTGTTTTAGACCAGTTTGTGGACGGCGAACCGATGGAATGTCGAACCTTCGGCAACCGGGAGCCCGACTTCGGGGCGGCCGCGACGCGGCCGGATCGTAACTATGATGGCGCGATGTCGCATGCGGAGACTCCCGGCCGGGACCCGGCGTCCGGCACCGGCGCCAGCGCGGAGATCGACGCGCTCTGCCTGACGCCAGCGACGGAGCTCGCGGCGCGGCTGCAGTCCGGGGATATCTCGGCGCGCGAGGTGCTGGCCGCGCACCTGAACCGCATCGGCCGGCTGAACCCCGCCATCAACGCGATCGTCACGCTGCTCCCGGAGCAGGCGATGACGCGCGCGGCCGCGCTCGACGATGCCTTCGCCAGGTCCGGCCCGGCCGGGCCGCTGCACGGCCTGCCGATCGCGCACAAGGATCTGCTCGCGACGGCCGGGGTCCGGACCACCTTCGGGTCACCGCTGTTCGCGGGCTTCGTGCCCGAGGACGACGCCGTGCTGGTGCAGCGCGTGCGGGCGGCGGGGGCCGTCATGATCGGCAAGACGAACGTCCCGGAGTTCGGCGCGGGCTCGCAGACGTTCAACACCCTGTTCGGGCCCACCAGGAACCCGCACGACCTGACCCGCACGGCCGGCGGCTCGTCGGGCGGCGCGGCGGCGGCGCTGGCGGCCGGGCTGCTCCCGGTAGCGGACGGATCCGATCTCGGCGGCTCGCTGCGGAACCCGGCCAGCTTCTGCGGTGTCGTCGGGTTCCGGCCCTCGCTCCGGCGGGTGCCGAACGTGGTGACGCCCGCAGACCCCGACAGCATGAGCGTGCTCGGGCCGATGGGCCGCACCGTGGCCGACGCCGCGCTGCTGCTGAGCGTCATCGCCGGACCCGACGCGCGCGTCCCGAACTCGCTGCCGGAACCAGGATCGGCGTTCGCGCCGCCGCTGGCCGCGCCGGGGCCGCTGCGGATCGCCTTTGCCCCGGCCGCCGACGGCGTGATGCCGTTCGAGCCGGAGGTCGTCGCCCTGGTGGCAGGCAGCCGGGCCATCTTCGAGAGACTAGGGGAGGTAGCCGAGGCCTTCCCCGACCTGGCCGCGGCGCGGGACGCGTTCTTCACGTTCCGGGCGAAGGGCTACGCGAACCTGCTCGGGCCGTCGTTCCCGGCCGAACGGGAGCGGATCAAGGCCACCATCGTCGACGAGATCGAGCGCGGGCTCGCGCTGACCGACGGCGACATCGCGCGGGCGCGCTCGGCCCGGGCGCGCGTCGATGCCGCCGTGCACGGGTTCTTCGGGCGCTTCGACGCGCTGGTCCTGCCGGTCTCCCAGGTGGTCCCGTTCCCGGCGGAGACGGAGTGGCCGAGGCACGTGGCCGGACACCCGATGGCGAGCTACATCGACTGGATGGAGTCCTGCTGGGCCGTCAGCGCCACGGGCTGCCCGGCAGTGGCGGTGCCGTGCGGTGTGACGCCCGGCGGCCTGCCGGTCGGGCTGCAGATCGTGACCGCGCCCGGCAGCGACCTCGCCGCGCTCCGGCTGGCCGCCGCCTTCGAGCTCGCCCGCGGCCCTGGTCAGGCGCCCGGCCCCCGCGCGAGCCAGGCAATCGGGTAGCCGGGTCCCGTCGTGATGACCATCGGCCCGCCGGAGGCGGACGCGACGGCCCACTGCTCGCCGCTGGCGTGCGGGCCGCCGACCTCGCACAGGATCCAGGCGCCGTCGGGCGACCAGGAGCAGCCGCCGTATTCGCCGCGTCCGGGGAACCGCTGGACGGACGTGCGGCCGCTGGCGTTCCAGATATGCAGCACGGACCCGTGCGCGACCTGGGCCGGCATTGCCAGCGACTCGCCGGACTGCGACCAGGACGCCGAGACGTGCAGGCCCGCTCCGCTCAGCGCGTAGAGCACGCGCCCGGTCCTGGAAACGACGACAACGCCGGCGAGCGACTGACCGACCTCCGGCTCGACGACAATGGCGATCTTGTCGCCGGCCGGATCGGGCGCCGGGAACAGGTACACCGGCGTCGCGGCGGGCAGGTGCACGTCCGCTTTGAGCTGCGTAGCGGTGCCGAGCAGCACGTCCTTGCGGCCGGCGTCGCGGAGGACGACCTTGCCGTCGGGCCACCCGCCGTTCGACGGGGCGGACGACGCGGTCGACGTCGCCACGACCGGGGCGGGCAGCGAGGTGATCACGCCGGCCGCGGCCGGGTCGGCGGACATCAGGTCGCCGGTACCCAGGCTCCGCGACCTGCCCGTCGAGAGGGCCCGGATCGCGATCGGGCTGCCGTCGGCGGGGGAGTTGCTGGTATTGAAGTCCTGCAGAGCCAGGTACCGGTCGCCGTCGGCCAGCGGCTCGGGACCGCCGGCGCTCCAGGTGCTGAAGCTCACGTCCTTCAGCCGGGTCGTCGTGAGGTGATCGCCCGGGCCGACCGAGAGCAGCAGCCCGTTCGTGGTGACGAGATAGCGGTTGTCCGCGGTCGCGCTGACGTATACCTGCCGTGGCAGCGACATCAGCACCGTGGGCCGCTGGCCGCGCAGGCCAGAGAGCGTAAGCGCCCCCCGCGGCGTCTGCGATAGGACCGTGCCCGCCGGTGCCGACGCCGCGGGCAGCGTCCGCGCCCCCTGCCGTGCCGCGGCATGACGGCCGCCGCCCGGCGCCGCGAGTGCGTGCACCAGATAGGTCGCAAGACCTCCCAGCCCGGCCAGGATCGCGATCGCGACGGCCGCCAGCCCGAGGTTGCGCAGCCGGCGGCGCATCATCCCGGACGGCGATAGCTCCGGGTCGAGTGCAGGGAACGGCAGGTGCTCTGGAAGATCTCGGTGCTGGGCCCCCGGCATGTATCCAGGTTCTCCCGCCGCGGGCGAGAAGTGATGCGCGCCGCGAAGTTAGTACCTGATTGTTACTTCCGGCGGCTAGCAGCGGCTATGCCAGCCGGCCCACCATCTCCGCGTACCCGGTGACGTCGCTGACGTGATGGACGACCTCGCGCAGCGTCCACGTGTCCTGGTCGGGCCGCGCGTCGAGCATCGCGGCATCGCGGTCATGCAGCGCCGACTGGTAGCAGGCGGCCAGGCGGAGCAGCCTGCTCGTCACCTCGTCCAGGTCGATCTCGGTGAACCGCGCGAAGTCCGCGTCGACCGTCACCATCCGGCCGTGCCAGCGGTCCGGCAGCGGGGGCTGGCCGGCGAGGCGGCACTGGATCTCGGCCAGATGGTCGAGGAGATGGTCTGCCACGCGGCGCAGGGCCTTGTGCGGTGTCCATACGTTGCCGTCGCGCCGGATCGGCGTGCCGTCCCAGCCGAGCCAGGTCTCGGCGACGTCCAGGATCTCGCGCACCGCATCCGGCACGAGCCGCGTCACGTCGCCGTGGCTGACGCAGGGCCGGGCCTGATAGTCGCCGGCGTCCTCGGCCCTGGTGAGATGTCTGACCATGCCTCGGACACTAGTGGGCAGACAGTTCGGCGGACGCCGAAGTGACGCACCGGCGCGGCCGCTTCGGACCCGACGCCGTACGGGCTGTTCGCCAGCAGCGCGACCTGCCAGCGGCCGGCCATCGCCTGCATCGCGCTCTGGCAGATCCTCGGCACCGACCGGTTCACCGGGGTGCCGGAGCGAGCTGAGCCAGTTCTTCACCGAGTGGTTCGACACCGCATACCCGAACGGTGCGGCCGCCAGGCCGGACATCACCGGACCCGGACTTGCCGGGCCCGGCTTCTACGGCACGCACGGCGGTGACTGCGAGAACGTCTGAACGCGCAGTGCGCCGGCAGCCGCCCCGCGGAGCTCCGCGGGGCGGCGAGGGACCGTAGAGTGTCGGCGTGCGACCGGAGCTGCCGCAGTGGGCCAGGCAGGACGCTTATCGTGTCCGCTTCGAATGGGGTCCGCTGCTGGCCTCGACGCTGACCACAGGAACGTGCGTCGTCGTCGACGTGCTGCGGTTCACGACCACGGTCGAGACCGGCGTCAGCCGGGGTGTGCTCGTGTACCCCTACCGGTGGCGCGATCCGACCGCCGAGACCTTCGCGGCGTCCGTGCACGCCGTGCTGGCAGGCGGCGCCGACCCGGCGGGGCCGTCGCTGTCGCCCGCCACCATCGCAGCGCTGGCTCCCGGCTCGGCCCTGGTGCTGCCGTCCCCGAACGGCTCGACGTGCGCCATCCTGGCGGCTGAGGCCGGTGCTCGGGTGGCGGCCGGCTGCCTGCGGAACGCGGCGGCCGTCGGCGCCTGGGCGGACCAGCTGCCGGGACCCGTGACCGTCATTGGCTGCGGCGAAAGGTGGCCGGACGGGTCGCTGCGGCCGTCGCTCGAGGACCTGCTCGGTGCGGGGGCGATCCTCGCCGCGATGACCGGGGAGCTGTCGCCCGAGGCGCGGGCGGCGGTGGCCGCGTTCCGCGCGGCCGAGCACGGGCTGCCTGCGGTCCTGTCCGAGTGTGCCTCCGGCCGTGAGCTGACGGAGAAGGGCTGGGGGGCGGATGTCGGCCACGCGGCCCGGCTCAACGTCAGCGAGACCGTCCCGGTCCTGGTCAGCGGGAGGTTCGGTAGCTGACCGCACGGTCTGCCGCAGGAGCCAGGGCATGTGCCGCGCAGCGCACTGGCCCGGACGGATGGCCGTGAGATTCTGCTGCGCGCGGTCACTCCTCGCCGATGTCAGCCAGACTCTGGCGCAGCTCGCTGATCAGCGGATCGCCGTCGGGCAGGACACGCTCCAGCCGGTCGACAGTGTCCCGCAGCAGCACCCGGGCGTCGCCGTACCGCCCGAGCCGGCGGTACAGCTGGGCAAGTCCGGCCCGGCTGCGCAGCGTGTCAGGATGCCGAGGGCCGAGCACCCGCTCGAACCCGGCCCAGGCCTGCTCGCAGGCTAGCTCGGCCGCCGCTGTCTTGCCCGTCTGCTGGAGGGCGGTGCCCAGGTCACTTCGCGCGGTGATCGTGTCCAGATGATCCGGGCCTAGCGTGCGGTCCCGGTCGGCCACCACCCGCTTGTAGGCCGCGACCGCCTCCTTCGCCCGGCCGCTGGCCAGATAGGAATCGGCCAGGCCGTGACGCGTGGCCATCGTCTGCGGGTGCCGGTCTCCCTGGATGCGCTCCCGGTCGGCCAGCGTGCGCCGGTAGAGGGCGATGGCGTCGTCGTACTGGCCCGCGGCGACGCAGGCGGCGGCCAGTTCGTCTCGCGCGCCGAGCGTATCGACGTGCGCGGGCCCGCAGACGTGCTCGAACTGGGGGACCACCGGCTCGAGGACGGCGATCGCGGCCGGGAACTGCTGCGCCGCCACCAGCGCGTGGGCCAGGCGGCGGAGCGCCTCGAGCGTGTCCCGGTGATCTGGCCCGCGCTGATCGGACAGCGTGTCGGCTACCCACTCGAACCACGGAATCGCGTCGTCTGTGCGCCCCGCCGCGAGGTAGGCGTCGGCCAGCCGCTGGCTGGCCAGCACCGTGTCCGGGTGCCCGCTGCCGAGCACGCGACCGCCGGTTGTGGCCAGGTCGAGCCAGTGCTCCGCCGCCGGCCCGGTCAGCCGGGCGCGGTCCAGGCTGTCCCCTGCCCGCGCCAGGACGCGATGGCAGCCGCCGGCCCATAGCAGATCCCCGGCGGTCTGCCGGAGGGCAGCCACGCAGGACCGCAGGCCGGAGGCCGGCCAGCCGGGCAGCTCGTGCCCCTGGTCCTGGCCCGGCTCCTGCTCGCGCTCCGGCCAGGCCTGGAGCAGCGCGTCCGCGGCCGCGCTGGCCGCCCGGTCCTGCAAGCCCTCGGGCATCGCAGCCAGCAGCGCCGCCTGCAGCACCGGGCTGATCCGGATCGTCGGCGGCGCCGTCACCTGCTCGACGGTCAGCAGGCCTACCTGTTCCAGCGCCGCCAGCGCCGCGCGCGCCCGCTCGCGAACGGCCGGTACGCCAACGCCGGCGAGGAACTCGGCTGCCGCCGGGGAATCGAGGACTGTCTGCGGGATGCCGTGCCCGTCCAGCAGCGCGGCCAGGGCCAGCAGCAGCTTGGCCGATCCGCCCGGTGCCAGCTGGTCCGCGCGCTCGAACGAGAACGTCCACGTCACGGCCGCCGCGGACGTCTCGTCCAGGGGGGACCGCGCGAGCTGGTCCCGTCTGCGCAGGAAATAGGTCCGGTACTCCCGGCAGGACAGCGGCGAGCAGGCAATGAGCGCGCTCGCCTGGGCCACCGCGAGCGGCTCGAAGCCGAGGTCCCTGGCCAGCTCGATCGCCCCGTGCCGCTTGTCCGGATCCGCCGACAGGCGTTCGCTCAGGTAACTGGTGGCTTCGCGCAGGCTGAACGGCCCGACCGGCACGACGCGCATACCGGCGGGGACGACGGCAGCGTCGGCGGAGGTCACCAGCACGTGGCCGGCCGGCCCGGCCGGCCACAGGCCGTCCAGGTTCGCCGTGCCGGCCAGGTCGTCGAGCACCACCAGCCACGGACGGCTCGTCTCGCCCAGCCAGCTGAGGAACTGGGCGGCGACCGACTCACAGCTGCTCGCCTGACTCCGGCCGGTCGCCGCGGCCATCGCCGCGGCGTAACCGGACAGCACCGAGGCCCGGCTCGTGGCATCGATCCAGACCAGCAGGTCTATCGCGCCCGACTGCCACATGGACTCGGCGAAGGCGGCGGCGAGCTGGGTCTTGCCCGACGACCTGAGCCAGTCCTGTGCATCGGGAGCGGTCAGCGGGCCGGAATTGCCGGGCGGCGCTGGCCGTACGGGGACGAGCGCGACCGCGGCCCCGGCAGGCAGCGCGCCCGTCAGGCCGGGCGCGCTCTCGAGCCTGGTGCTGAAATCCTCGGCGAGCGCCGGCACGGCGCCAGACCGGATGGGCCAGGACGGCCGGCCCCTGGCGGCGCCTTGCAGCCGCGCAGTCCGCACCTCGGCGCTCGCGGCACCGGCCGCGGCACCGGCACCGGCCGCGCCGGCTGACGCGGGCCGGCGTGCGTGGGCCGCGCGGCCGTCGCCTCGGTGCCCGGCGCCAGCTGACCTGGCGCTGGCGAGGCTCACAGCTCCTCGCTGAAGGCAAGCAGGGGGTTGGTCCTGGTGAGGGTTTCCTTGCGGAAGAAAGCGGGGCCGGTGACGCGCATGAAGACGAACCCGAGCACCCCGGCCAGGGCGGCGAGCGCGGCGATGATGAAGATGCCGCCGATCTGCCAGTGCAGGCCCGGTACCGTCCACATCGTGTAGCTGTTGTAGGCGACCCAGTCGCTCTGCAGGCTGTAGAAGCCTGCCGCGTACATGATCAGCCCGCCCAGCCCTGGCAGGATGCCGCGCATCCACAGGTTCCAGCTGCTGCTGGTCAGCGTCGCGCGGTAGTACCAGACACAGGAGAACGCGGTCAGCCCGTAGTAGAACGCGATGTACAGGCCGATGGCGGTGACCGCGTCGGCGATCGGGTTGCCCTGGGAGATGTAGTTGAGCGGGACGTACAGGGCTATCGAGAGTATCCCCATGACGAGCGTCGACACCGTCGGTGTCAGGTACCTCGGGTGGATCTTGGCGAAGGACTCGGGCAGCGCGCCGTAGGCGGCCATCGACAGCGTCGTGCGCGCCGTCGGCAGGATCGTGGTCTGGGTCGAGGCGGCAGCCGAGCTGAGCACCATGAGGAACAGCAGCCGGGCCAGGAACGTGCCGAGCCCCGAGGTGCCGAAGATCGCGCTCCCGGCGACGGACAGCACGTCGGACTGGTGCGCCGGATTGCCCAGCCCGACGGACCTGGTGCCGATGCCGGCGAAGGCCTGCACCGAGATGATCACGATCACGTACGTGACGAGCAGCAGGACCGTCGAGATGGTCGCCGCCCGGCCCGGCGTCCTGGACTTGTCGCCGGTCTCCTCATTCACCGACAGCGCGGTGTCCCAGCCCCAGTAGATGAAGAGCATCAGGATGAGGCCGGGGACAAAGGACGAGAGGGTCAGGCCGGACGGTGCCAGCCAGCTGAGGCTCGGGTGCAGCGAGCCGGGCGGCGGATGGACGCCGTACACTCGCACCAGCGCCCAGACCGACATGCCGAGCAGCATGACGATCTCGATGGACAGCAGCACCTTCTGGAAGTTGGCCGAGACCTCGATGCCGCGGTAACAGACGAAGGTCATCGCGACGATCCAGAGAATCCCGACCAGCAGCACCCAGCCACCGGAGGGGCTGTGACCGATCGCGCTGCTCGGCCCCTGGACCAGGAAGAACAGGTACTGCCCGGCGACCTGGGCCAGGCTGGCCATGACCAGGACGTCGGCCGCGACGACGCCCCAGCCGCCGGCCCAGCCGGTCCGCGGCCCGAATGCCCTGGCCGCCCAGATGAACGTGGTACCGCAGTCGGGATCGGCCTTGTTCAGCTCGCTGAAGCCGATCGAGCACAGCAGCATCGGCACGAACGCCAGCACCGCGACGAGCGGTGATCTGAGGCCGACGGCGGCGACGACGAAGAACAGGGTGGCGGCAAGGCTGTAGGCAGGGGCGGTCGAAGCCACGCCCATGACCACGCTGGAGACCAGGCCGAGAGCGCCCGTCTTGAGACCCTTGTCCCTGGACTCCTCCGCTGGCCGCAGGCCAGTACTAAAGATGGCCATAGGTCGCCATCCCCCCCACTGGACAAACCGTGCTGCGACCCGCCCGCTCGTGCCCGGCAGTGCAGGGGACACGGTTGCGCGGCGTCGCCGAACCACGACTGTAACCGGAGTATTACGATCTCGTCTGCCAAACCCGATTTACCGTTCGAAAGCGCTGACATACGTGCTGTTACGGTGCCCGGCAGGCGGGACCCGCCGACCTATCACGAGTTGCGAGCAGGCAGTTACCGAACGTGATTGAGATCGCCGGCCGGTACCGCGGCAGGAACGCAGATCGTGACCGACGCAGGCCGCGCCTTGATCCGCATCTTTGCGGTCGGCTCACGAGCGCCGCCGTCGAGTTCGCAGGGCATCGCGTGGCGGAACCGCACGGTGATCCGGCGGCCCCGGGCAATGCGGATGAACGGAGACTTGGCCGGGCTGCCGATGGCGAGCCGGCCGAGCGCGCGCACCCACTCGGCCGGATTCTTCGCGGTCACGAGCCCGACCTCGAGTATCCCGTCATCCGGTCTCGCGTCGCTGAAGACCTCGATGCCGCCGAGCACCCTGCTGACGTTGCCGACGAGCACGCAGGAGAGCGGGCCGGAGAACAATCGCCTGCCGTCGACATCGACGACGGCCCTGGTGCGCCGGACGGTGAGGCTGCGCGCACCCGTGTAGAGGTACGCAAGGGGCCCGATGTGCTTCTTCATCCGGCGGCTGGCGCCCGCGATCATCCGCGCGTCGAATCCCGCGCCGGCCATGACGGCGAAGTGCTCGCCGTTCACTGTGCCGGTATCTATCGTGCGCCGGCCGCCGTGCAGGCCCACCCGTACCGCCGCGCCGAGATCAGCAGGAATCCCGAGGTTAGCCGCCAGCAGGTTTGCCGTCCCGGCCGGGAGGATGGCGATTACCGCTTTCGTGCCGGCCACGGCGTCGACGCAGCGCTGCACCATGCCGTCGCCGCCCCAGACGAAAATGAGGTTGGCTCCCTCGGCCATTGCCTTCCGCGCGCGCTTGGGCGCTTTCCGGCTCTTGGCTACCTCGTACCACAGGGGCTCGGCGTGGCCTTCGCGCGCGAGCACTTCCCGCAGCTCGGGCAGGCCGCCGCCGAGGCTCTTCCGGGCGTGCGCCACGACCGCCACGGTTGTCATCCATCGCCTCCCGGATTAGCGGCACTTGCCGGCGGCGCGCTCGCGCGGGGCCAGCGTCGCCGCACCTTCCCTGCTGGCCTCGTGCCATTCACAGCCGCAGGCTTTAGCCCCGGGTGAATCGGCGAATCGAGGGAAGCCTCGCACGAATGTCGGCACACACGCCCCAGCGTCGGCCCGGGACCCTGACACCACTGGCAGTCGTTACCGCAGCCGCGCTGATATTCACGATCCTCTTGGTCCTCGTCCGGGTGCGGTGGGGACCGCTGGAGTCGGTCGACCACGCCGCGGCTGCCCGCCTCAACAGCCTGGTCGCCGGGCACGGCGCGGTCATCACCGTCGTCGGGGACATCACCTTGCTCGGCAGCACCGTCGTGCTGTCGGTGGTCATTGCCGCCGCCTGCCTCCTGCTCGTGCTCCGGCGCAGCTGGCGCCTCGCCAGCTACCTGATCGTGACGGGCGTCGGCGCGCTGGTACTCGCCCCGGTCCTCAAGGTGCTCGTCGGCCGGCTGCGTCCCGTCGTTGCACACCCGATCGCACACGCGCCAGGCAACAGCTTCCCCAGCGGCCATTCTCTCGGCTCGATCGCCTGCTATGGCGCGCTGTTCCTTGTCTTCCTGCCCGCCGCCTCCGGGCGGTGGCGGCGCTGGTTCCGCATCGCGATCGGCGTCATCGTCGCTGTGGTCGGGATCAGCCGGATCCTGCTGGGCGTGCACTACGTCTCCGATGTGGTCGGTGGCTGGGCGATCGGGATTGCCTGGCTCGGGCTCACCTCGTTCGCGTTCGAGCTCACGAGGCGGGCCAGCGGCAAGCCGGTCACCGATCCGGCTGCCGAGGGCCTTGAGCCCGAGGCGCGCGACGATGTCAGGCTTGCCCGGCCGCAGGTCATGCCGCATCGCGGACGCATTGCCGCCGGGATCGCGGTCGCTTGGGTGCTGATACTCGGCGTCATCGTCGGGATCGGCGAGCTACTCATGAACGCGGCCGGCGGCAACGAGCTCGGCGACACCACCGTCCCGCGCTGGCTCGCGGCGCATCGCACCGCGGACCTGACACGCTGGAGCCTCGTCTTCACCACGCTCGGCGGAACGGTCGCGATCGTGACCGCCGTCGGCGTGATCTGCCTGGTCTTCGTCGGCGTGACGAGGCACTGGCGGCCCGCTGCCTACATCGTGACGCTCATCCTGGGTGAGCTCGCCATGTTCCTCACTGCCGCCGCGGTGGTCAAACGTCCCAGGCCAGTGGTCAGCCACCTGGACCACCATCTGCCTACGTCGTCCTACCCGTCCGGCCACGTGGCAGCGACGTGCTGTGTCTACGTCGGCCTGGCGATCCTTGTCATCGGGCACGCCAGGGGCTGGTGGCGGTGGCTCTTCGTGATTCCGGCGATTGCGCTTCCGGCGCTCGTCGCTGTCTCCCGGATGTACCGCGGCGAGCACCACCCCACCGACGTACTGGCCAGCATGTGCTTCGCCGCGCTCTGGATCCCTGTCGTCACGTTGCTGATGAAACCCAGTCCGAAGGGGAACGTCGGCGCGGCGCAGGGCCGGCCGGACGATCACCCCAGCGGAGGGGAAGCCGAGTTTGCCCGCGCCGTCTCGGGGAAGTGACCGGCATGCGATCCACACAGGCAGTCCAGGCGTCAGCTACCGCACGGCGTGCCTCCGACAGCACTGCCGCGCACGTACTGGCCAGGAGTGGCCTCGTCGCACGCGGGGTCATCTACATCCTCATCGGCTGGGTCGCGATCCTGGTCGCGCTGGGTCAGAGCTCCCAGCAAGCCGACCAGCAAGGCGCACTCCAGCTGCTCGCGGGCAAGCCCTACGGGCTCGTCTCCCTGTGGCTGCTCGGCATCGGCTTTGCGGGCTACTCACTCTGGCGCCTCAGCGAGGTCGCCTTCGGTGTCGCGGGCGAGGGGAACGGCGCCGGGCCGAGGCTGAAATCGCTCGCCCGCGCCGTGTTCTACGCTTCTTTCGCCGCCCTGACCTTCCAGATCATCTCCGGCAGCCAGGGCAACCAGGCCCGCAAGCAGCAGGACATCACCGCGAGCATCATGCGTCATGGCGCAGGCGGTCGGCTGCTGGTCGGCCTGGCGGGCGCGGTCATCGTCATCGTCGGTGCGGCACTCGTCATCGAGGGCGTCCGCCGGACGTTCCTGAAGTACCTGCTGACGTCCCAGATGAGCTACCGGACCCGCCGCGTCGTCGAGCGCCTAGGAATGATCGGCATTGCGGCCCGTGGCCTGGTCTTCGCGCTGACCGGCGCGCTGGTGATCGACGCTGCGATCACCTATAACCCGTCGAAGGCGGGCCTCGACAAGGCGCTGCTGACGTTGCGCGGCCAGCCATTCGGCGAGTTTCTGCTGATCATCGCCGCTGCTGGCCTGATTGTCTTCGGCGCATACGGCCTGTGCGAGGCGCGCTGGCGTAAGGTCTGAGCTCGACGGCTACTGTGATGCCGACAGTGACCTCACCCGTTACCAGCAGGGGGCGCGTGATGACAACTCCGCCAGACTTCGGGGGCACCGAGATTGAGGAGGGCCGGCAGGAGGAATTCGGCATCACGCCGGAGGAGCACCGGCTCGGTCCGGATGAACTCACGGCCGAGCCGCACGACGACAACGAGGCACACGCGCCTGGCGAGACTTGCGCGCGCTGCGGCGGCGAGATCGAGCCAGGAGACGAGGCACGCCGCCGGGCGGATGGCAGGTGGATCCACGAGGTCTGCCCCTGATCCCGTGCCCGCCGTCACCCGGCCGGCTGGTTCCGGGCGCTGATGCGGATGAACCAGCGCGCGACGGAGAACTGCAGCGCCGCCAGGACCAGCCAGAACGCCGTCCACGCGACGGCCTCCGTGGTGAACGAGCCCCCCACGAGGGTAACGGCGCCGAGGCCAGCCAGAGCTGCGCCGGCGGCCATGCGCAGGTGCGCGAAGCCGCGGAGATGCCGGTATTCCCACGGGATGATAATGCGTTGCATGCCGGCTCGCGGGGGAGATGCCCACCACCCGCGCAGGCCGTTCGGAGCGGTGCTGTCATTGGGCGCGTTCATCGAGATGCCTCCCGTCGCTCAGGGCGCCGGCCGCCCGGACCCTCTATCAAAATGATATCACTTTTGGAGTCCTCTCGACAGTGTCGCTGACCACCGCTGGAGCCAGCTGCCGGATCAGAACCGGAAGCGAGTCAGGCCGCCCGGCTCCGTCGCCACGGTCACGATCGCGGAGCGCGGCTCAATGCGATACACGTTCCATGGCGGTGGTCCCAGCGAGGGAGCGTTGAACGGGGCGGTGATGCCCTGCCCGCCGTCGTCGGGTTCGGCTGGCCAGCCGCTGTCCGCCCACGCCGCCGTGATGCGCGCCAGCGCGCCATGCCCGGTCACCCGCGCAGCGTCGCCCTCGATCACGACGTCCGCGTCCCGGATCGAGACCGCGATCGAACACCGGGGATCGCGCTCGACGTTGCGTCCCTTCCTGGTGCCTGCGCCCGTCTGGAACCAGAACGTGCCGTCTAGCCACCTGGCACCGACCGCGGTCACGTGCGGGCTGCCATCCTCGTTGACGGTGGACAGCCATGTCGTGCGGGAGTTCATGGCGTCCGGAGCCGGCGCCGACCCCGCATCGAGTTTCTCGGCAACTGCGGCCCAGTCCACCGGCGGCAGCCCATCCGCCGCACCCAGGTTGATGGTCTCCATATGGCCTCCCTCGTCGTTCGGGCCTTGCTGCTGACAGCGTCTCTCCTAGCACAAACGCGCGTTGAGGTAACGTCCGAAGTCCGGTGAATCGGCCGGTGCGGTTTCCGCGTCGGCGGGTCTGTGACACCTGGTACCTGCCGCCTTAGGATGCTCGATGAAGTATTGAATGTCAGCACCGATGCCGCGCGCCCCCGGCCGCCCGACACAGAGCCGGTGGCGATGGAGATCCTCGAGGTGGCACCCGCCGGAGCGGGACCAAGCCTCGCCCTGCACGGCGGGGCCGGCGGGCGGGTGCCGGAGCTGGCCGGGGCCGCCGCCCGCGCGCCGTACGAGCGGGGGCTGCTGGCCGCCTACCGAGCCGGATGGCAGGTGCTCGCCGGAGGCGGCGAGGCGCTGGACGCCGTGTGCGCGGCTGTGCAGGTGCTGGAGGACGACCCGCTGTTCAACGCCGGCCGGGGGGCTGCCCTGACGGCGGCCGGGCACGCGGAACTCGATGCGTCGGTGATGGCCGGATCCGGGCGCGCGGGCGCGGTCGCCGCGGCGAAGTACGCGAGGAATCCGGTCCGGCTTGCCCGCGCCATCATGGAGCACACCGAGCACGTCCTGATCGTCGACCCGGACGCCGAGTTCACCGGGCGCCACGGGCTCGAGGTGGCAGGGCCCGACTACTTCATCACCGGGCCGCGCCGCCAGCAGCTGGACCGTGTGCTGGCCGGCCGCGCGGCGGCTGCCCGGCACGGCACGGTCGGCGCGACGGCGCGGGACGCGCGCGGCTTGCTCGCCGCCGCGACGTCGACTGGCGGGATGACCGGCCAGGCCGAGGGGCGGGTCGGTGACAGCCCCATAGTCGGCGCAGGCATCTACGCGCGCGACGGCGTCGTCGCGATCTCGTGCACCGGCGACGGCGAGGCCTTCATCCGCGGCGTCGTGGCCTACGACGTCGCCGCCCGGATGCGGTACGCCGGGACGGGGCTCGCCGACTCGATCCGGGCGACGTTCGCCGCGGAACTCACCCAGCGCGACGCGACCGGCGGCCTCGTCGCCGTCGGCGCGGACGGCCGGCTCGTGGTGGCGCACAACTCGCCCGCGATGTTCTCCGCGCGCGGCACCGGACCCGAGCCGGCGCTGACGACGTGACGGACCCAGCGCTGGCGGACCTGAATTCCCCGCACGCTGCCCGACGCCGAGGCCGAGCGCTGGATCACCGCGCCTGCACGGGCGCGCAACTGGCGGCAGGGCGCGCCGTGACCAGGCCGCTGCCGATCACACGGCGTAGTCTGCTGCCCGGGAACACGGAACCGGTCCCTGGCCGCTGGCGGATCGTGGGCCCAGCCGCGCGACACCTCGCGGCCCGAAGCTCTGGATCGCCGGCCACCAGAAGGGAGCACTAATGCCCGGAGTCGTAGTGGGAGTGAACGGCTCGGCCGGCGCCGAGCGCGCACTTGACTGGGCGATGCGAGAGGCAGCGTTTCGCGGTGCGGCGCTGACCGTGGTGGCCGTGCACGAAGTCCCCAAGAGCTACTGGGGTGGCGCGCCGGTAACCGGTCCGGCAGACGAGTCGATGCTCGCAGAGCTGCGGCAGGCCGCCGAGCAGATGACAAGGGCAGCAGCCGGCCGGCTGGCCGGTGCCGAACCAGCCTCAGTGGATGTCCGTGTGGTGAGCGGGTTCGTGGTCAAGGAACTCGTCGACGCCTCGCACGACGCCGACCTGGTCGTGCTCGGCTCCCGCAGTGGTGGCGGACTGGCACGGCTGGTGATGGGGTCGGTAAGCAACGAGGTCGTCCAGCATGCGGCGTGTCCGGTCGTGATCGTGCCGCACGAGAAATGATCTGAGAGATGGCTCTTGAGGACCGCCTTCGCAGCGACGCGGCCGAGCTTCAGCCCGGTGTCGTGGAGCTGCGGCACCGGCTGCATCGACGGCCGGAGATCGGGCTGGATCTGCCTGAGACGCAGCGGGCGGTGCTGGACGCGCTCGCGCGCTTGCCGCTCGAGATCTCGACCGGTTCGTCGTGCTCGTCAGTGACGGCGGTGCTGCGCGGCACCGGTGCCGCCCGGACTGCCGGGCCTGGCGGCGATGGCCGGCCTGCGCGGGCCGTGCTGCTGCGCGGGGACATGGACGCGCTGCCAGTCCAGGAGGCTACCGGAGCGGAGTTCGCCAGCACGATCGACGGTGCGATGCACGCGTGCGGTCACGACCTGCACACCGCGATGCTCGTCGGCGCGGCCCGGCTGCTGAGCGCGCACCGGGATGCGCTGGCCGGGGATGTGGTGTTCATGTTCCAGCCGGGTGAGGAGGGCTGGAACGGCGCGGGGCACATGCTCGCGGAGGGCGTGCTGGACGCCGCGGGGGCCCGGGTGCAGCGGGCATACGGGGTGCACGTGATCGCGGGCAAGCTGCCGCGGCACCAGTTCACCACCCGGCCGGGAACGCTGATGGCGGCCAGCGACGGGCTGATGGTGACGGTGCGAGGGTCTGGCGGCCATGGGTCCGCGCCGCACCGGGCAAAAGACCCGGTGAGCGTCGCGGCGGAGATGATCATGGCGCTGCAGGCGATGGTGACCCGGCAGTTCGACATCTTCGACCCGGTGGTCATCACCGTCGGCAGCTTCCACGCCGGGACCCGGCGGAACATCATCCCCGAGGAGGCGGTGTTCGAGGCGACGGTCCGGTCGTTCTCGCGCGCGGCGCGGGAGCGGATCCAGGTTGCCTCGGTCCGGCTGTGCGAGGCGATCGCCGCGGCGCACGGCCTGCAGGCCGACGCCCGGTACAACGCCGAGTACCCCGTCACCGTCAACGACGCCGGCCAGGCCGCCTTCGCGACCCAGGTGGTCGCCGACGTGTTCGGCGAAGACAGATTCACCCCGATGCCCGACCCGGAGGCAGGCGCGGAGGACTTCTCCCGGGTGCTGGAGGAGGTGCCTGGCTGTTACCTCTTCCTCGGGGCGTGCCCGGACGACGACTATGACGCCGCGGCCGACAATCACAGCCCGTACGCGGTGTTCGATGACGCCGTCATGACCGACGGATGCCTCCTGCACGCGAGCCTGGCCATCCGCTCGCTGCAGGACCTCGCTGCGAGCTGACGACCGCGTCCGCGCGGCCGGCCTCCGCTCAGGTGACCTCGGGAGGTGGCAGGTCACCTGGTGACTCGGGTCTGCGCCCGCCAGGGGTGGCTCGGTGGTCTCGCAGCTGGACCGAGCCTTCCAGCAGCGGGTGCGGAAGTGGCAGCCGGACGGCGGGTCATGCGGGCTGGGCGGCTCGCCGGTCAGCTACAGCCGCCGCTTGCGCACGTGGGGTCGGGGACCGGGACCGCCGAAACCGCGACGCGGTCGGAGATGTGCCGGACTACCGAGAGGTCGTGCGCGATGAACAGGTAGGCCATTCCCGCCCGGCGGGGAGATCCCTGATACCGGAACGGAGCGCCGATGATAGTGCCGACGGTGGGCCGCGGGTTGAGGGCCGAGTAGGGGCCTGGAAGATCATCTGGATCTCGCGGTGCAGCCGGCTGCCGTCGGTGCGGCGGGCCTGGTCGAGGTCGGCGCCGTCGAAGGTGACCTGGCCTGATGTGGCCGGCAGAAACCGGCCAGCATCCGCCCGGTGGTGGACTTCCCGCAGCCGGTCTCGCCGACGAGGCCGAGAGTCTCGCCGCGGCGCATCGTGAAGGAGATGTCTCAGCCGCCCGGCGAGCTCGCCGGTCTGGCTCTCGTACGCGCAGCGCGGACGGAACGGGCAGCCAGAAGGCAGGTCGATGAGACTCGGGGGAGTACCGGGAATGGCAGCCAGCCGGTACCGCCGGGGCCGGTTCAGGCCGGTGACCGAGCTCAGCAGGCCCCAGGTTAGGGGTGCTGCGGGGCCTGGAAGACCCGCACGGTGGATCCCCGCTCCATGACCTGGCCCGAGTACATGACCAGCGTCTCGTCGGCGACCTCCGCGACGATCCCGAGGTCGTGGGTGAGGATTACTGCCGTCTTGAGCGCCGCCGGGGGCCACGGAATCAGCGATGAGGCGCGGGCTGGTGCGCCGGCTGGGCCGGGTCTACGATCTTTGGACCGTGGTCTTCGGGGGGACTCGCTGACCTGTCCGCCCGTTCCCAGCCAAGGGGAATCTCGATGCCGCTCTACATGTACCAGGCCTCCTATACCGCCAAGTCAATGGCGGATCAGCTGAAGAGGCCGCAGGACCCGGTGGAATTGATCCGGCCGGCCCTGGCGGAGCTGGGAGCGACGATCGTGGTGGCGGGTTTTCCGTTTGGCGAGTATGACGTGGTCGTCGTGTACGAGGCACAAGACGATATGACCGCCGCGAGTGTCGCGATGGTAGTTGCCGCGGCGGGCGAGGTCAGGTCGGGCAAGACCACGCGACTGCTCAGCGGGCAGGAGTGGCTCGAATCCTTGCGCAAGCGCAGGATCGTCACGAACCGGAAACCGCGGCAGCCGCACGACAGCCCGTCCTGACCGCGCCGGCTGGCGATCGGCGAGCTGCCCGCCTTCGGGCGCTCGTGGCCTACGCGGGACGTGGCCGGGGTGGTGCCTGGTGACCATGGGCGATGAACACCGGGCATGCGGCGTGCTCGGCGACGTTCGCGCTGACTGAGCCGAGCAGAAGCCCGGCGAAGCCGCCATGACCACGGCTCCCGACAACCAGCATCGTCGCGCCCTCGCACGCCTCCAGCAGCACCTTTGCCGCGCCGCCCTCGCGCACGTGCAGCTCAACCCAGCCCGGCCGGCTGTCCCCGAAGACGGCGCTCACCGTCTCCTCGAGCACCTTCTGCATATCGTCGGCGGGGTTCCATTCCGGCGCGACCCCGGCCAGCCCGTAGGACTGCGGGAACTCCCAGGCGGCTACCACCTCCAGCCTGGCGCCGTAGACCCCGGCGAAGTGAGCGGCCCATATCAGCGCGTGCTGAGAATGCCGTGATCCGTCCACGCCAGCGACAATCCTTACCTGGGTGGTGCCACTGCCGTCCGCCATGTCCTGCTCCCGGTGTGTCGCGGGCCGCTATCGCTTGCTGGATGCACGCTATCGGACCTTTGCGCATCGTCCGTCTCACCCGGCACACCCGGTTGCCCGTCGGGCGAATGCTGAGGTTCTGATAATTGCGGGAAACGCGGGATATCGTATCGGCGTGGAGATGGCATATCGGTCGTGACGCAGTCGGGGATGCACGGCTTCGTGCCGTCGCTGACGAGATTTATCGGTCGGGCGGCCGCGACGGAGGATGTCGCTCGCCTGCTGAACGACGGCCGGCTGGCGACGGTGACGGGCCCGGGCGGGGTAGGAAAGACGCGGCTGGCTGCTGCCGTGGCAGAGCACGTGGTGAGCCGGTTCGCCGACGGTGCGTGGCTGGTGGAGCTCGCGACAGTCCTTGACCCCGCGCAGGTGCCCGCGGCCGTCGCAGCGGCGCTGGGCGTCCGCGAGCAGCCTGGCGCGTCCGTCACGGATCTGGTGGCAGGGCTGCTCGCCCGCCAGCAGATGCTGCTGGTGCTGGACAACTGTGAGCACATGGCCGCGGCCGTGGCAGCGATGTGCGTGACGCTGCTCCAGGTCGCTGACGATGTGCGGATCCTGGCGACCAGCCGTGAGCCGCTCGGCGTCGCGGGCGAGGCCCGGTACCGGCTGTCGCCGCTGACATTGCCTGCGGCCGGTGATCCGGGCGAGATCACGGGCTCGGAGGCGGTGGCACTATTCGCTGACCGTGCTCGCCGCGCCGACCGGCAGTTCACTCTGGACGCTGACTCGGCCCCCACGGTGGCGCGGCTGGTAACCAGGCTGGACGGCATGCCGCTGGCGATCGAGCTGGCCGCCGCTCGGGTAGAGGCACTCGGGCTGCCTCAGCTGCTCGACCGTCTTGACGATCGGTTCGCCCTGCTAGATCGGGCCGACCGGGCGCCCGGGACCGCCAGACATCGCTCGCTCGCCGCGACCGCCGACTGGAGCTACCAGTTGCTCACCGAGTCTGATCAGCAGGTCTTCCGGCGGGTCTCGGTGTTTCCGGCGCCGTTCACGCTGGCAGCCGCCGAAGCGGTCGCCGGCGAGCATGCGGGTTCGGCCGTGCTGCGGCTGGTGGACTGTTCGCTGCTGGCGCCGCCGCATGCGGGGCACGACAGCCGGTCCCGTTACCTCATGCTGGAGACTCTGCGCGGCTACGGCGTCGGGCGGCTGCGGGATGCCGATGAGCTTGAGCAGGCCCGGGCAGCGATGGTGGATTACGCCGTCCGCATCACGGACCAGGCTTCGGCCGATATGCAGACTGGCTCCGGCGAGCTGGCCGCTCTCCGGTGGCTCGACGCCGAGGAGGCCCTTACCCGGCACGCCCTGGCCTGGGCACTAGATCATGACCCGGCTGCCGCGCTGCGGCTCGCTGTGAGCTTGTCCCCGTGGTGGCGGCTTCGTGGCCGCCTGGTCGAGGGGGAGCCGGTACTGCGGGCGATGATCGGGCATGCCGAACCGGGCACGGGCGGATGGTGCGCGGCGCACTACCGACTGGGCCTGATGACGATGAGCGCCGGCGACTTCACGACCGCGCTTGATCACTTCACGGCTGTCCGCGACGCCGAAACTGGCCGGCCGCCGTCCCCGGTGCTTGCGGAGTGCGTGGCTGGTCGCTGCGTGGCTCTCGCTAACCTCGGGCGGGCCGCGGAGGCGGTTGCGGACGGCAAGCGTGCCCTGGCCATTTCCAGGCGACTGCGCTACCCGGCCGGCGAGGCGCTGGCGCTCATCAATCTGGCTATCACCGCCTATTACGCCGGGGAGACCGGCGCTGCGCTGGGCTGGGTACGACATGCTCAGCGGATCGACAGGGCACGCATCCCCGGCACGGTCGCCCGGGTGTGCGACAACATCATGGTCCTCGTGCTGATCGCCGCTGGTGAACTCGGTGCGGCCGAGCGCTTCTGTTCGGCCGCTCTGGACAGTTGCCGGGAAGCGGGGGACCTGCAGACCCAGGCGGCATTGCTGACGCTGCTCGGGCACCTCGACCTGGATGTCGGCCGCCTCGTCGAGGCAGCGGTACACCTGCAGGAATCTGTCCGGGTCGCGGTCCGGATCGGGGATCACACGGAACTGCTCAACTGCATCGACAACTGCGGGCACTTGTGCGCCGCCACCGGCCGCTGGGCGGATGCCACGACCTTGTGGGCCGCGCTCGCGGCCCATACACAGCAAGCCGGGCTGGCGGATCCGCCCGACGACGCGCTCCGCCGCCGGGAGCCGCAACGCGAAGCAGCGCGCATCCTGGGACCGGCCCGAACCAGCGAAGCCGAGCATCGCGGCGCCGCGATGACGCTCGCCGCGGCCGCCGAGTTCGCGGCCCTGACCGCCGGCGCGAGCCCGCAAGCGCCGCAGGCCCCGAGTCCGGGCGCGAAGCTCAGCAAGCGTGAGCGGGAACTCGTCACGCTGGTCGCTCGGGGATGCACCGATGCTCAGATCGCGGCCGGCCTGCACATCAGCATCCGTACCGTCCGGTCCCATCTGGACCGGATCAGGAACAAGACCGGCTGCCGCCGTCGTGCCGACCTCACCAGGCTCGCCCTTCAGGCCGATCTGATCTAGCCGCTGCGCCCGATAGCTGCCTGCCGCCCTGCCGTCCGGAGCGGCGGCAGGCCCTGGTGGCCGGGGGTCCTGCTACCCCTGGCAGCCCAGCCCGCGGAAAAGGGGTAATTCTCCCTCTGGCCGGCGGCCTCGCGGATCGGGCAGCCTGTCAGACGACCACCGCATCGTGACTGCGCGATCACCGCCAGGAGAATCCATGAAGCCGCACGCCCCAAGCCTTCGTCTTATCGGCCGTCGCCTCGCCATTGCCGCGGTACCTCTCGCGGCGGCAGCAGCCCTTGTCGGTCCGGCCACCGGAACAGCGCACGCGATGGAGCCAGGTCCGGCGAATTGCGCGAGCCTCCTGTCGGCGGCCTACGACAGCTGGGACGAGAGCGATATCTGGGCCTTTGAGGCCGAGCAGGCCTGGGCGCAGGACGACATCCTCAGCTGGGCTGCGGACAACGCCCTGTCAAATAGCTACGAGCAGACCGGCGACCACTATTACGGTCTGTTCCAGGCTGCTCGTTGCTAGGGCTGGATCTGCCGCGGGCCGCCAGCCGCGTGCTGGCGGGCAGCCGCGGCAGCCGGAGCGCCGGGGGCGCGTGGCCCGGCCCACTCCAGCGTGCGCCAGGCGGCGCAGGCGAGCAGCGCCGCGAGCGGGAGTTCGGCGAAGCAGGCCATGGCCAGGGACTCGGCGTAGGGCAGCTGCGGGGCGGCGGACATGATGTCGAACCAGGCATCCAGGCACAGGATCGCTGCCGTCGCCGCCGCAGCCGGGCTCGTCGCCCGGTGCCTGCGGCGGAGCAGGCCCGCGACGATCAGCAGGCAGACCGCCTCGAGCACGTCGAGCCCCACCCACGAGGAGCTGAAGCTGCGCTTGCCGGCCTGCCCGTGCAACTGCTCGATCAGCACCCCGATCCACGGCACGAGCAGTACACCGCACACCGCGAAGAGCCTCGCCAGCCAGTTCACTCGCCGTTCCATGCTCGCAATGATGCCCTAACGCGCACATCTTGCTGCCGCCGTGCCGGCCGCAGCCGGCGCCGGTCAATGCCCCCGGCTGGTCACCGTGGCTTGTCCCAGCGAAGCGTGTACCGGAAGAGCAGGTGCCGCCGGAGGGTGCTGCCGGGCAGGCGGCCCCGGGCAGCCTGCGCGATCTGGGCCACGGTGTCAGCCGGGTCTTCTACGGGCATCGCAGGCTGCTCGTCCGGGACGGGCCGGACAGGCGGGCGGGCCGGGGATGCCTGATCATTCCCATGACCGGGTTCGCGGCCCCCGAGACCACGTACCGCCATTCCTGGTAGAGCCGGTGCCGGAACCCTTGCGGCAGCCGGCAGCTAAAAGAGAATCTGCCCAGCTACGTCAGCTGCGTGCGGCCCCTGCGGGCGGTGCGCAGCGAGGGGACGGACAATGCGCGTGCATCTGACCAGGTTGCCGACCGCCGTGGCTAGCACGGCTGGCATCGCCTTGCTGACCGGGCTGTGCGCGGCCAGCGTCGGTCCGGCCGCGGCGAGCGTGCAGGCCGCGCACGGCGGCTGGCGAGCGGCCAGGAACATCCCGCACCTGAACGCGCTTGCCGTCGGGGGTGACGCCAAGGCGCTCGCGGTGGATTGCGTCTTCGCCGGCAACTGCGTGGCCGGCGGTTTCTACGCCGACTCCGCTGCGCACGACCAGGCCTGGCTGGCGGTGCAGCGCAACGGCAAGTGGGGCAAAGCGTTCGAGGTTCCCGGCACGGCGGCACTCAATGCAGGCGGTAACGCGTCGGTCGTGTCGGTCTCGTGCCCGTCGGCCGGCAACTGCGCGGCCACGGGCGGCTACGAGGCCAGTGGCGGCGCGCTGGACGTGTGGGTCGCCTCCGAGCATCGCGGTCACTGGGGGAAGGCCACGGCGGTGCGCAATTTCCCGCAGCTCAACGTGGGCCGGGACGGCGAGGTGCAGGCGATCTCGTGCGCGGCGGCCGGTGACTGCGCCCTCGGCGGTGACTACCTTGACGTCAACGATCAGTTTCAGGCATTTCTGGCCACCGAGGCTGGCGGCCACTGGGCCAAGGCAGCGAAGGTACCGGGCATCGGCAGCCTGAACGCCGGGGGCCACTCCGAGGTCGAAGCCGTATCGTGCCGTCGGGCCGGATACTGCACTGCCACCGGCTTGAGCAAGCGCAGCGCCACGGTCTACACCGCGTTCGCGATCACCGAGAGCAAGGGCAAGTGGGGCAAGGCGGCGCGGCTGCCCAACATGCAGAACCTGAACAAGGATGGCGACGCCGACGCCAGCGAGCTGTCGTGCAGTTCGGCCGGCAACTGCGTGGCCGGCGGGATCTACGCGGACAGCCACGGTCATAACCAGGCCTTCCTGGACGTGCAAAAGGGCGGGAAGTGGCGCAATGCGTTCGAGGTGCCCGGCACCGCCGGCCTGAACAAGGGGCACAACGGTGCGGCCACCGCAATCTCGTGCCCGTCGGCGGGCAACTGCGCGGTGGGCGGCTACTACACGAACAGCTCAGGCCACGGTGAGCTGTTCCTGATCAATCAGCGCAAGGGCAGCTGGGGCAAGGCGAAGGAGATCCCCGGCCTGGCCGCTCTCGCCAAGGGGTCGACGGCGCAGATCTACTCGATCTCGTGCAGCTCGGCCGGCGACTGCTCAGGCGGCGGCTACGGCGAGAACAGCAGCTTCCGGGAGATCGCGTTCGTCGTCACCGAGTCGGGCGGGCACTGGGGCTCGGCCACGCGCGTGCCGGGGACCGGCAGCCTGTCGCCGGCCGGTGACTCTGGCCTTGACCAGATTTCCTGCCGGTCGGCCGGGCACTGCACCGCGGTCGGCTACGGCGAGAACGGCTCACACCACGGCATCGGCTGGGCCGCGACGCGGACCTAGCCAGCATGCAGGAGGGAAGCTAGCACCACCTCAGATTTCCAGCCTGCATCCTTCCGCTATGTCATGCGTCGCCCCGAAGAAGGCCTCATGACCGTACTGGCCGGCCGAGCCAGCCCGCCTCGGCCCGACGGTCCGTGCCTGAGAAGGTCGTCACCGTGCTCCTTCTAGTGCACGATTACGGGAGTGGCCTCGGATTGCTCCTCGTCCAGCAGATGCGGTTCCTCGTGCCTGCGGGGGAGGAACAGGGCCGCGACGATGGTCACCCCGACGAGCGCGAAGGCCACCCAGTACGTATGGGCGAACGCGGTCGCGGCCTGGGATAGGCCCTCCCTGATGCCAGCCTTACCGCCGATCTGCGCGGCGATCTGCGGATCGTGCCGGGCCGCGATCGCCGGGTAGGCGAGACTGGCGTCTTTCAAGCCGTTGGTGAGAATCACCGACATCACCGCAACGCCGACCGAGCTGGCGATCTGCTGGGTGATGTTGAGCAGCGTAGAACCGCGCGCTACCTCGGCCGGGCGGAGCGTCTTGAGCGCGGAGGTCATGATCGGCATCATCGTGCCGCCCATTCCCAGGCCCATGATGAACAGGAGGCCGAGCAGCACGGGGTAGGGCGTGGTGGAGCTGATCTGGGTCAGGCCCGCCATGCCGGCCGCGATGAAGACGAGGCCGAAAGGCACGATCCGGCCGACCGGGAACTTGTCGGAGAGGGTCCCGGCGATCGGCATGGTGAGCATTGCGCCGATGCCCTGCGGCGCCACTAGCAGGCCGGCCCTCAGGACGGACTCGCCGCGGATCTGCTGGAAGTAGGTGGGTACTAGCAGCAGGCCGCCGAAGAATGCCACCGCGAACAGGAACATCGTGCCGATGCTGACCGCAAGGTTGCGGTTGCGGAACAACCGTAGGTCCAGCAGCGGGTGCCTGGGTCTGAAGGAGTACACGACGAAGCTGATCACAAGAGCCAGGCCGATCAGCGCGGGGACGAGCACCCTCGGCGTTCCGACCTTGCCTTCCGCGGGGATCGAGGAGACGCCGTAAAGGAACAGGGCCAGGCCCGGGGACATCATCAGCACGCCGAGGAAGTCGAAGGACTCCGACGGGCGCGGGGAGTCCTTCGGCAATGCCGCGAGCGCGTAGCCAAAGGCGATCACGCCGATCGGGACGTTGATGAGGAAGATCCAGTGCCAGCTGGCACTGTCGATCAGCCAGCCGCCCAGGATCGGGCCGCCTATCGGTCCGAGCAGCATCGGCACGCCGAGGATCGCCATGAGCCGGCCCATCCGCTTTGGGCCAGCCGCCCTGGTCAGGATCATCATGCCGAGCGGCATCAGCATGCCGCCGCCAAGGCCCTGCAGCACCCGGAAGCCGATCAGGACGCTGATGCTGGAGGCCATGGAGCACAGCGCGGAACCAGCGGTGAACATCGCGATCGCGGTCATGTACAGGCGCTTGGTGCCGAACCGGTCGGCGGCCCAGCCCGTGACCGGGATGACGGTTGCCAGCGCGAGCGTGTAGCCGGTGACCGTCCACGCCACCGTGGAGTAGGCGAGCGGATGACCGGCCGACCCGAAGGTGGTCTGGAATGTTGGTAGGGCGACGTTGACGACGGTGATATCGAGGATCGACATGATGGCGCCGAGGACGACGACCCCAGCGATCTTGAGGATGTCGCCGGTGATCCTGTCGCTGTCCGGGGCAGTAGCAGTGTCGGTCAAGAGCATCTCCTCGTTCTGAAGCCACAGCGCGACACCTGAGGCAGGGCCATGAGTGTCCGAGCAGTGCAACTGCCGGAGAACGTCATACCTTCCCTAGCCAGCTGTGCAGTTTCTGCGCGACACGTCAGATGGTCCAGCAGCCGAGGGCGGCACGGAACCGGCCCGGGCGGCCGGCCGGCGGTAAGCCAGTCGGCCACCCGGTCCCCACTTCGTGCGGTCCAGCAGGGTTCTGCGCGGGACTCACCGCGACGAGGCCGAAGCCGGCGTTACCCTCGTGATCTCTTGATGTTCGCGCAGATCAGCGGCCGGAAGTAGATAGTGGGCTGGCCGTTGCTGTGCTGGATATCCCTGGTATTGCCCTGGTGGATGTTCAGGTACCAGCCCTTAATCGGAATCGGCGAGGTCACGTGCTTGAATACACGTACTGCGTGGACGACCCGGCCGTTCTTGTTCGCATTCAAGTCGCCCAGCATGTACTTCACTGGACCCTGCTGCTCGCAGCTGCCGAGGTGAATATGCGCAGCATGCGGCCCCGGGGTGAGCCCGCCCGCGGTCACGGTGACCGTCAGAGTCCTGCGCCTGGAGTTGTACGCGATGGTGGCGCGGCCGTGCGGCGTGCCGTAGTGCACGCCGTTCCAGCCCACCTCCACCGAGCGGAGCCTCTCGGTCCGCCATCCGCCGCCGAGCCGCCCGGTCTCCGCGATCGGCAGTGCGGCCGAATGCGTGACGGTCGTGCCCATCCGGATGATGATCCGGCTGCCTTGCGGGACCAGCCCGGTGTAGTCGCTCGTCAGCGCCTTGTATGCCGATCCACCGCTGCTCGCCGTCAGGGTGGTGAACCGGGTGACCCGCTGGCCGGACTGGAGCACGAGATCCACGTAGTGCGACGAGCCGGGCGTGAGCCCGTACATCGTCACCTGCAGGCCCAGCCTGCCGTGGCTGATCCGGCTGAACCGCACGGTGCCGGCCGGCATGGGATGCAGGGTGAGGCGATGGAAGGCGGCTGTGGTAGCGCTCGGCGCGACGGCGGAGCTGGCTGCGCTTGCGCTGCCGGCGGTCGCCAGACTCACCAGGACGGACGCAGCAAGTGCTGGCACAGCCGCGGTAGCGGAGGACATCATGATCAGGTCCTTTCCGTTGGTCCACGGAACTCGGTGGGGCGCTGCTATTCGGGCACGAGTTCAATTCCTGGCGGATCCGCGGATCGGCCGAATTGCTCGTGCGGAATAGGCACTCTACCGCGGCGGCGAAAGCGAGATGATAAGCGGGCTCCCTACTCGGCAGAATGGCCTCAACAAATCATCGCTATTAGGCATGCATTTTTCATGGCCATTCATATGTATTTATCGCCGTACCCGGCCGCGTTCGCGACTTTCACGGCTTTGTCCTTCGGGTCAGGCCTGGCGTGAATCGGTACCCGTGCGCCGGCCGCGAGCGCCGCACGTGCCGACCTGAGCCCTGCGAGGGCCGGCGGGCGGCGGCGGTGAGAAGATCAGCCGGATGCAGCCTCCTGAGATTCAGCGCGCGCTGGCTGCGGCCACGTCGATCGCTTCGGCGCTTGGCCTGCCCGCCGATGACGTGATCGTGCTGCACGATTCCAACAAGCTCACCGTGCGCCTGCTGCCGTGCGACCTCGTTGCCCGCGTCGCGCAGACAGGGCATCAGGCCGCGCAGTTCGAGATCGGGCTCGCCCGGCGGCTCGCCGAGACCCGGAGCCCGGTAGCGGCTCTGGACCCCCGAGCAGAGCCGCGCGTCTATGAGCGTGATGGCTTCGTCGTCACCCTGTGGACCTACTACGAGCCGGTGGCGCCGCCGGAGGTCTCACCGGCCGGTTACGCGAACGCGCTTCAGCGACTCCATGCCGGCATGCGCGAGGTCGGGGTCAGGACGCCGCACTTCACCGATCGAGTCGAGGAGGCTCAGCGGCTCGCGGAGAGCAGCAGCCTTACCCCGGATCTTGGCGATGCGGATCGGCGGCTCCTCGTTACTGCGCTGCAGAGCCGCAGGCGGGCGATCGCCGACCGTGGTGCTGCCGAGCAGCTGCTGCACGGCGAGCCGCACCCCGGCAACGTGCTCAGCGCGAAGTCCGGACTGGTGTTCATCGATTTCGAGACGTGCTGCCGCGGACCCGTCGAATTCGACCTCGCTCATGTCCCCGAAGAGGTGAGCGAGCGCTACGGCGCCGTGAATAGCGACCTGCTGATCGAGTGCCGAGGCCTGGTTCTGGCCATGGTCGCCGCATGGCGCTGGGATCCGGGCGACCAGCTCCCTGGTCGGCAACGAGCAGCGCGCGCACTCCTCGGCGCACTGCGACAGGGTCCGCCGTGGCCACCGCTCGACGTCGTGATGCGCCGACCGGATTCTCCGTAACCCAAGCCTGCGCCCAGACTGGGTGCGGCGCATCGACGCGGCCGGCCACGCGACTACCTGGCATATGGTCGAGGTGATGACCAGATCACCGTCGCCCCGGAGGGCCGGACAGTCGCGATGGCCCGCGCTCCTGATGCAGCGTCGTATGGGCGCCGCAGTCCTGTTGTTAGTGATGCCCGTGCTCGGGATCACCGGCATTGCGACTGGCCACATCCAGAGTGGCCTCATCGCCGTCGCCATTGGCGGCATCGGCCTGCTCTTGACTCTCGCGGCGCGCGCGCGGCGCGGAGGCCCGCGCTAACTGTCGACCTGCGAGGATCCGCATTCATGCGGCAGAACTCGAAGTTCCGGCAGGCAGGCAGAGGTTCCTCCACGGACAGGGCCGGCTCGGGGGACAGCTGGGACCAGGGGGAGGGTCCCGGGGGCAGCACTGGCCCTGTCCGTGAAGGTGCTCAGGCTGCGGCCAGGGAGAACTCGGCTTGCCGAGCGGGCTGGCACGGCCAAGTCGCGCAGCACTGCGCGCATGTGCCGTGATCGTTGATGTGCTGGTCGATCACCTGACGCGCTGTGTCGAGCAGGCGCACAAGCTCGGGCGGGAACATTTCCGCTGGACTCGCAGTGGTGTCCATCTCAGCTGCTTCTTTCACTCGGATGCGGCATCACCCGCTGCGCGGGCTTGCCAGTGCTGTTTGCTCGTGATCCATACTTCCGCGCTCGGGCCGCGTGGTCTGCGCTGCTAGCGCCCAACCTGCGTACCGGCTGCCCGGGGGTCCCGGCATACCGGGTAGCGGCAACGGGACCGACCTGCGGTGCTGATGAACCAGCAGCGTCGTCGCTGCCATGCCCTGAGCCGAGCGAGCTCTGCGAGACCTCGATCGACGGAATCAGCACCTTCATAGGGCTTTCGTCGACGGTATCAGCACACTCGGAGGCCTGTGTGGCCGGTATCAGCACCCCCCGATAGGTCATCGCTACGCAGTGCGACGTAGTGTCGCAGCTAACACTTCGTCTGCTGCCGGCAAATTGCGGGGGTGCGTTACCGTGGGCTCGACGAGTGCCGTAAGTACCACAAATACCGGAAAAAAAGCGATTTCACCGGGTGACGGATGGGTCCGGGTATCCGATCTTCGCCCGCTGCTCAACATGATCCAGGGCTTCCGCGATGGTGAACTACGGATCCCGCCGCCAGCCGAGCCCGGCGGCATCGTTGGCGAGCTCGCCGCTGCGCTCAAGCAGACCGCCGACCGCAACCGGCATTTCGCGGATGAGCTGAACCGGGTCTGCCGGGAGGTCGTCCGGCAGGGTCACCTGGACGCGCGGCTCGCGGCCGGTCCTGGCCAGGGGGCGTGGAGCGCAAGCGTGGAGGCGGCGAACGCGCTCATTGACGCGCTGGTCGTGCCGACAGCCAACGCGACGCGCGTGCTGGAGGCGGTGGCTGACGGCGACCTCACCCAGCGTATGGATCTGCAGGACGGCAACCGGCCGCTGCGCGGAGATATGCGCCGGCTAGCTCGGCGGATCAACCAGATGGTCGACCAGCTGTCGTTGTTCACCAACGAGGTAACCCGGCTCGCCCGCGAGGTCGGCACGGACGGACGGCTGGGCAGGCGGGCGAGGATTCAGGGCTTGTCGGGCACCTGGCGGGACGTGACCGAGGCCGTCAACACCATGGCAGACCGGCTTACGGCTCAGGTACGGGATATCGCGGTGGTGACCAAGGCGGTCGCGAGCGGCGATCTGACCCGGGCGGTAACTGTCGAAGCGACCGGTGAGCTTCTGGAGCTGAAGTCAACGGTCAACACGATGGTCGATCAGCTGTCGGCCTTCGCCGATGAGGTCACCCGGGTCGCCCGCGAGGTCGGCACCGAGGGCCGTCTCGGCGGCCGGGCGCAGGTTCGCGGCGTGTCGGGCGTGTGGCGGGATCTGACCGACAACGTCAACTTCATGGCGGACAACCTCACCTCGCAGGTCCGCAACATCGCCCAGGTCACCACCTCGGTCGCTAACGGAGACCTGTCCAAGAAGATCACCGTCGACGCGCAGGGCGAGATCCTCCAGCTCAAGTCGACGGTGAACACGATGGTCGATCAGCTGTCGGCGTTCGCCGGGGAGGTCACCCGGGTGGCCCGCGAAGTCGGGGCCGAGGGGAATCTGGGC
>Ga0335078_10000254_pt1 | contig 86102 bp, 75 predicted proteins | sample Lox_Sample_32_FD_206711 | JGI IMG/M metagenome (GOLD analysis project Ga0335078, IMG submission 206711) | Soil microbial communities from Loxahatchee National Wildlife Refuge, Florida, United States - Lox_Sample_3.2 | ecosystem: Environmental > Terrestrial > Soil > Wetlands | place: USA... | reverse complement strand
GTGGGTGGAAACGTACTCTGCAACCGTCTCGGTGATTTTCACGTGAAGAAAGGTACTGTGAACGATCCTGAATTTGGTCCCACACCGACCTGGTTCGACCCCTCAACCATCGGGCAGATCACCATTCCTCAGCTGGCTGCAAATAACGAACCCGGCATGTTCGGCGATCTGAGCAAGAATCCGATCACCGGCCCCGGCCGCAACAACTGGGATATCGGACTGACGAAGAACTTTGAGCTGCCGTGGTTTAACAGCGAGCATTCGACGTTGCAACTCCGCTGGGAGACCTTCAATACGTTCAATCACCCCCAGTGGAGCGCTATCAATCTCTTTTGCAGTTCTCTGACCGCTCCTGGACAACCCTGCAATGGGCCCAACAATATCGGGAACGCAGAGGTCAGCAACGACTTTGGCCCTCGTGTCATGCAACTTGGGCTTAAGTTCGCGTTTTAGCCGGCCTTCCCAGGTTTCTGGATTGATTGGCACCTGATTTGCGTCTGGGTCGAATGGGAGTGAAATAATATTCGCGACTCGAAGCGGCGGGGTTGCCGAACAGGGCGGTCTTACCACAAGCGGGATTCGAACACGTGAGGTACGTCTGAAGGAAGCGATTGGACCTGGGATGAAGACCGCGGAGATCCCGACCCCGTCTTTATTGATGGACCTGGACGCGATGGAGAGCAATCTCCTGCGCATGGCCGCATATTTCAACGGGAGTGGTCCCAAGCTGCGGCCGCACTTCAAAGCCCATCAGGTTTTCGCCCTGGCCAAGAGGCAGATGGCGCACGGAGCGATCGGCTTGACATGTGCGCGGCTCGATCAGGCTGAGGTCTTGGTTGATCGGGGAATCCACAACATCCTGGTCGCCAACGAAATCGCGGGAGAGAGCAAGATTCGTCATTTTGTGGAGCTCTCACGGCGCGCGCCGGTGATGGTAGCCGTGGATAATCCCAGCGTCGTCTCCGACATGGCCCGTCTCGCGGGAAAATCGGAGCTCAACGTTCTCGTCGATGTGGACGTGCGCCTGGGGCGCTGCGGAGTCAAGCCAGGCGAGCCGGCTCTTGCCCTCACTAGGCTGGTTCTTGAAAAAGGCTTAAAATTTCGCGGGCTTATGGGATACGAGGGCCAGGTTGCTCTTCCACCCGGGGCCGAGAAAGACCGCGTGGTGGGTGAGGGGCTCACGCGTCTGATTGACACGAAAACAATAATCGAGGGCGCCGGCATTCCGGTGGAAATCGTTAGCTGCGGGGGCAGCAGTGACTTTTCGATCGCGGCCAAACACCCGAACATCACGGAGATTCAGGCAGGTTCGTACCTGCTGATGGACAGCTCCTACGTCCCCTTCGCTCCCGAGTTCCAGCCCACCCTGACCATTCTGGCAACTGTAATCAGCAAGACTCCTGGCGAAAGGTTGGTGGTAGACGCGGGATTTCGGGCGATGAGCGGCGAGAACGGGCTTCCATCTATCAAGGGAATGCCTGGGCTTCGACCGAAGGCTCTGCACATCGAGCATACAATCATCGAGATTGCCGACCCCGCAGTCTCCATCGAGGTCGGGGACCGTATCGAAATATGGGTGCATTTTCTTGATCAGACGTTGGGCTTGCATGATCACATTTACGGAATGAGGAAGGGAAAAGTAGAAGAGGTCCTGAAGATCGAACATTAAGAACTCCGCACGGAGAATGAGAGCCGTCGGAAGACCCAGCCCATGAGCCGTCCCACAACGAAACCGGGTCCAGTCTCGGCCGAAGAGTTTGATCGATTGTTCGAACGTGTTTCCAACTGGGGACGCTGGGGGCCGGACGATGAAAAAGGCACGTTCAACTATCTGACACCCGAGAAAGTTCGCGCCAGTGCCGCCCTGGTAATATCAGGCCGCACTGTATCGCTCTCGTTGCCGATCAACACCGTGGCTGGGCCGGACAATCCCCGGCCTTCCGTGCACTACATGGTGAAGACGCATGACGTCCGTCCCGAACACGGCGAGCCACGGTTTGCCGGCGATTATCTCGGCAGCGAACTGCATGGCGATTGCAGAACCCATCTTGACGCGCTTTGTCATGTTGCGTACAAGGGCAAGCTTTACAACGGAAAATCTCCCGATTCGGTTACCTCGCGCGGTGCGACATTGATGGATATCACCGCCTACGCACAAGGCATTGCGGGGAGGGGTATTCTGCTCGACGTTCCCAGGTTCCGGAAGGTCAAGTGGCTCGAACCGGGAGAAGCGGTCACAGCGGATGAAATTGAAGCTGTAGAGGACTTTCAAGGCGTGCGGCTGAGCGAAGGCGATATTTTTCTATTCCGTACAGGTCATCATCGGCGCCGGCTGGAGTTGGGTTCCTGGAACAACAACTGCGACGGGGAGGGCCAGGCTGGACTGCATGTGAATGCGATGCCGCTGTTACATGACCGCAAGATCGCTGCCTTTCTCCCGGATGGAGATGGGGAGACGGTGCCAAGCAACGTAGAAGGCATTCCATACCCGGTGCATGCTCTTCAAATTGCTGCCATGGGGATGGCTTGCGCAGATTCTCTTCAGTTTGAGGAGTTGGTCAAGGCATGTGAGGAGGAGAATCGCTGGACTTTCATGGTTGTGGCTGCGCCCCTGCGCTTGCCTCGGGGGACGGGGTCGCTCTTCAACCCGATTGCGATTTTCTAGAAGCAGTATCCGTCGGCGTGTGTCGGCTCTGGTTTCGGCTTTGTCCGGGAATGGAGAGATAGGTTGGGAAAACTCGAGTCCAAGGTGGCAATCGTCACCGGGGGCGGAAGCGGCATCGGAAAGGCTATCGCGCGCGCTCTCGCTGCCGAGGGCGGCAAAATCGTCATTGCCGCCAGGAATGCTGAAAATCTGAGGCGGGCTGCGGAAGAGATCGAGGCCGCAGGCGCGACGGTTCTTCCCGTTCCGACCGATGTTACCGACGAAGCCCAGGTAAGCCGTCTTTTTGAGCGCACGCTGGATCGGTTCCACCGGGTCGATATTCTGGTGAACAATGCGGGAGCGACCGACGGCGGGCCACTGACCGAGATGTCGGCGGAGATGTGGGACAACGTGATCGCCACCAATTTGCGAGGTCCCTTTCTTTGCACGCGTTCCGCCATGAGGATTATGAAGACTCAGGGCGGTGGGCGAATCCTCAACATCGGGAGTATTTCGGCTCAGCGGCCGCGGCCTAACTCCGGTCCCTATTCCGCCAGCAAGTTCGGTCTTTGGGGACTGACCATCGTGACCGCGCTCGAAGGACGTGAACATGGGATCTCCGCCTGTTGCTTGCACCCGGGAAATGTTCGTGTGGGCGTGTCTGACGAAGAAGTAGGGGCGATCTGTGGGATCCCCGACTATGCCTCCGAACCGATGATGAAGGTGGAAGAAATTGCGGATGTCGCAGCGGCAATGGTGAGCCTTCCGCCGCACATGAATATGTTGGAAGCGATCGTCCTTCCTGTGAAGCAGGCATATCTCGGGCGTGGCTGAGGATTCGGGGGAGGGAATGGGTAGGAACAAGCTGCGTAGCGATGAGTGGTTCGATCGGCGAGACGAAGTGGGAATTCGTCACCGCAGCGCTCTGGCTACACTTGGCCTCGACCCGCAATATGCCGCAGGCCGCCCCATCATCGGCATTTGCAATCCGGTCAGCGAATTCAACAACTGCGAGATGGGGCTGCAGGAACTGATCGAACCGATCAAACGGGGTGTGGCCCAGGCCGGCGGGCTGGCCTTGCAGTTTGCGACGATGGGACTGGGGGCAGAGTTTCTGAAACCCTCCGACCTGCCCTATCGCAATCTGGTGTCCATGGACATTGAAGAAACCGTCCGCGGAAATCCGATCGACGGCCTGATTCTCCTGTCCGGTTGCGACAAAACCACCCCGGCGCAATTGATGGCGGCAGCGAGCTGCGACATCCCCGCGATCCAGCTTTCTGCCGGCCCCAAAGCGGTCGGTTTCTGGCGCGGCGAAGAGGTTAGCGCCGCAACCGACCTGTGGAAGCACTGGGATGACTTCCGTGCCGGCAGGCTGCGGGAGAAAGACCTGCATGAGCTTGAGCAATGCATCTCCTGCTCCTACGGGACCTGCAACGAGATGGGAACTGCTTCCACGATGGCGGCAATGTCGGAGGCGCTGGGCATGATGCCCTCGGGCACGAGCAGCATTCCGGCGAATCACTCGCGCCGGAGAGTGGCCGCGGAGGTCGCGGGACGGCGCATCGTCGAAATGGTGAATGAAAATCTGCAGCCCAGCCAGATCATGACCGAGCGGGCTTTTCGGAATGCGATTTGTGTTCTCAACGCGATTGGGGGATCGACGAACGCGGTCATTCACCTCGTGGCTATCGCCGGACGTCTCGGTATTCCCCTGCCTCTGGGTCTTTTTGACGAGATTTCGCAGAAGACTCCGATGATCGTCAACCTAAAGCCTTCCGGTCGATTCCTTATGGATCGTTTGTTCCAGGCCGGCGGTTTGCCGGCCGTGATGCGCGAACTCACCGATCGCCTTCAGCTCGATTGCCTTACGGTGTCGGGCAAGACTCTCGCGGAAGAAATCAAGAGTGCAGAATGTTTCGATCGCAACGTCATTGGCTCTTTGAGCAAACCGTTCTTTCCCTCTGGCGCCTTGATCGTGCTGAAGGGCAATCTCGTGCCCTCCGGCGCAATCCTGAAAGCATCGGCCGCGACCGAGCGATTAATGAACCATTCCGGACCTGCCCTAGTCTTTGAGAACTATCAAGATATGCTGGCGCGGGTTGATGATGAGGGCCTGAACGTCACTCCCGACAGCGTTCTGGTAATGCGCAACACCGGACCTCGTGGGGTCCCGGGAATGCCGGAGTGGGGAGAAATTCCGATTCCCGTCAAACTATTGAAACAGGGCATCCGGGACGTGGTGCGAATCAGCGATTCGCGGATGAGTGGTACGAGTTATGGCACTGTGGTGTTGCATGCGGCGCCGGAATCCGCTGTGGGCGGGCCTTTGGCGATCGTGCATGACGGAGACCTGATCCGGCTCAACTCCGCCGACCGCCGACTCGACCTTTTGATCTCCGACCAGGAAATACGAGATCGCCTGACGCGCTGGGTGCCGAAAAAGAGTGAGCATTTGCGCGGATATCCACGACTTTATATCGATCATGTGCTGCAGGCGGATCAAGGTTGCGATCTCGACTTTCTCCGCCCAGATTCAAAGGAAGCGGTACGATTCGTCCCCCCAATCGTTGGCCGGACTTGAGGACTGTCACGGGGCGTGTGGAAGGAAAGATGCGAATGCAGCCAGGCAAAACGAAAGAGTTGAGCGGTGCGGTTCCAATCATTCCGATCCCCTTTGACGCGCACGAGAACATCGATGAACAAGAGCTCCGGCGCCTGGTGGAATTCGCCGCAGAAAAGGGATTTTCCGGAATTTGCCTGCCGGCGTACGGCAGCGAATTTTACAAACTCTCAGACGAGGAACGGATTCTTGTCGTGAAAGTTGCCGTCCAGCAGGCTGCCGGAAGGCTGCTGGTGGTTGCGCAAAGTAATCACGGGTCTTCACGAGTGGCTTTGCGAACCGCGCTAAAGCATATAGAGAACGGCGCTCATGTAATTTCAGTGGCTGTGCCGCGAACATTTGCTCTGAATGATGACGATTTATTGCGATTCCTCGAGCCCATTCTCAACGGCGCCAACGTTCCGTCGCTGGTGCAGGACTACTACCCGGCTGGCACAACCATTGGCCCAAACTTTGTTGCCCGGTTGTCGGCCGAGTGTCCGGGCTTTCGCTATTTGAAGCTCGAGGAGCCGCTGCTCGCGACAAAGTTGGTCGCCATTCGCGAGGCCGTGAAGGAAAAGGTCCAAGTGCTGGAAGGCATGGCCGGCTTGTATCTAATGGAACTGGTCCCCGCAGGCATTGTCGGGGTAATGCCGGGGTTGGCGATCGCCGACGCGCTGGATGTGGTCTTCAAGCTTCGCGCCGCAAACAAAACGGCTGAAGCATTCGCGATATACGAAAAGCTGCTGCCCTTCATTGTGTTCAGTCTGCAGAATTTCGAATTATGGCTCTATTGCGAGAAGCGTGTGCTGCAAGCGCGAGGGTTGATGGCGAGTCCTCGCAGCCGCAACGCGAGTCTAACCCCGGATGCTCACAGCGTGCGCTACATCGACGAGCTGGCTGATCGCATTCTGCAAGCACTGGAAGTGGCAGGGTTGTCGGCGAAGGCTGCGTGATCTGGACCGCGAGAGGCAGGGACACCGGGGCGCACGGAGTTCTAGAAAAAGGAGCAAGATGAAAACGAGAAGAAGTTGGTTCTTCCTTGCCGTCATTATCATTGTGGCGATTTTATTTGAGACGGCTCCCGTCAGAATCGTTGGCCAAGAGACCGGGAAACCGCTTGTTCCCGTTCGCGCCGCCAAGGCCACGGGGCCCCTGCACGTCAACCCAGCCAACCCACGTTACTTCACCGACGGCTCCGGGAAAGCTATTTATCTGACCGGTTCGCACACTTGGGCAAACTTGATGGACCGGGGCCAGTCGAACCCTCCGGGTGTGGCCTTCGACAACGACGCCTATATGAAATGGATGGTGGATCACAACTTCAATTTCATGCGGTTGTGGACTGCCGAGTTGCCGGATGCCGGCCCCGGCCCCGACTACTACGAAGGCAACTTCGTGGCCCTCCCGTGGAAGTGGGTGAGAACAGGCCCCGGTATTGCCGATGACGGGGGCTTAAAGTTCGATCTCAGCAAACTCGATCAGAACTACTTTGATCACATGCGGACGCGGACCATCATCGCCGGCCAGCATGGGATCTATGTTTCGGTCATGCTCTTCAACGGCTACGAATGGCAGTTCGATACCAATCCAAAAGACGGTGATCCCTTCGCCGCTTCTAACAATATCAACGGCATCGACTGCGCGGGAACCTGCCCGACGAATAATGCAGAAATATCCGACGCTGCCTGGAACGTCGAAACGGCTTATTTCCGCAAAGTCATCGACACAGTGAACGACCTCGACAATGTCCTCTATGAGGTGTCGAACGAAGCTGGATCGCCTTATTCGGATACTTGGCAGGTCCGGGTAATCAACTACCTGAAGCAATACGAAACCACAAAACCCAAGCAGCATCCCGTGGGCATGACCTTCCAATGGCAGGGTGGTTCAGACTTGACGCTGTACAACAGCCCCGCCGATTGGATTTCGCCGGGGAGCCATGTGCCTCCCTCGGATGGGCACAAGGTGATCATCAACGATACCGATCACGCCTTCGGCTATGTGGAATTCAAACGCGCGGGCCAGGCGTCCCAGCGCGCCTGGGTGTGGGAGAACTTTACCTCGGGCAATAATGTTGCCTTCATGGATCCTTATTTAACGAAGTGGGCAAATCGCAACTTTCCGACCGGAAACACCCCCGATCCGGGCGTTGGTGTTCAACTGGACACTTATTGGGATGTGATCCGGGATGCCATGGGCCCGACGTTGACCTACGCCAACCGAATGAATCTGGTCGCAATGAAACCTCAGCCTTCGCTCGCAAGCACAGGTTTTTGCCTGGCCAATCCCGGCGTTGAGTATCTGGTGTACCAGCCTTACGCAATACCGTTTACGTTGCAGATGGCGCCTGGGAAATACCAGTTTGAATGGTTCAATCCCGCCACCAACCTGGTCGGAGCAACCGGTTCGGTCGACGCCTCCGGCGGGGAACAGCCATTTACTGCGCCTTTTGCAGGCGATGCCGTTTTGTATCTACGTGCTGCGGGGAAATAAGCATTGCGGGACCTGCTGAAAATATTTCTCGCTGGTGAGGATCACTTTGAGAAGCCTTAGCTTCCGCATCAAGGCAGCCCTTATCGTAACCATGCTGTTTTCGACGATCCTGAATTACTTGGATCGGCAGACTATCAGCATTCTTGCCCCCACCCTCCAGCACCAGATGGGCATCGATAACGCACATCTGGGATGGCTTTTCGCCGTCTTCTACTACTCGTATACCTTATTTCAATTCGTGGTTGGGCCTGTGCTGGATCGTTACAACCTGCGATGGTGTTTTGCCATTGCCGTCACGGCATGGTCACTGGTTTCAGGTTTCACTGGGCTCGCTGTCGGGTTCACCGGTTTGCTGGCATTCCGCTTTTTGCTGGGTGTGACCGAAGCTGCCAACTGGCCGGCAGGGGTGCGAGTGCTCGAGCGCACGCTCCCACCGGAGGAAAGAACTCTGGGTTGCGGGATATTCGAGAGCGGTGCGGGAATTGGTGCACTTATCGCACCTGCAGCGATATTCGCACTCCTCGCCGCATTCGGATGGCGGTCCGTGTTCTTTTGTGTCGGCGCGCTGGGCCTTTTCTGGGCTCCGATCTGGTTGTTCGTTACTCGAAAACAAGAACTCTCTCAAGTCTGGAACCCCGCGCCGACCGAGGGCGGACGATTCGAAGGGCTGCTGGGCGTCTACCGCGACTTCGCTCGCAGTCCGCGGTTCTGGTGGGTATTTGTCATCTCCATCACGGTGAATCCATCTTTTTATTTCACGATGAACTGGTTGCCGACCTATTTTGTGCAAGCCCGGCATCTGGTTCCTGGAGCCAAATTAGGCGGTATGCTGACGTTTATCTACCTGGCCCTCGATATCGGCAATATCGGAGGCGGCGCTTGCACCTTATGGTTGGCACGTCGCTATTCGATTGCGACCGCGCGCCGCATTGTCTTCTTCAGCGCAACCGCTCTGGTTACGATGTGTGCGTTCGTGCCGTTCGTGGTGACTCCTTGGGCGGCGGTGACAGCGCTAGTAGCGGTGAATATAGGCCTCGGGATATGGAGCTCTATGTACCTTACCTTGGCTCAGGAAGTTTCTAGCACCCACGTCTCGAGTGCAGCGGGTACGCTCAGTGCATTCGGTTCGCTGTTCGGCGCCTTCGCCATGTGGGCAGTAGGCCGGGTGACGAATTCTGCGGGTGATTTCACTATCCCCATGTTTTCGGTCACAATCGCCATCTGGCTGGCCGCCGTTGGCGGATGGGCTTCAAGTCGAGGGTCTGGCGGAAGCATAGGGGAAGTGCGTACAGAGGCTCTCCCATGACCACGCAGAAGTTGCCGGTCGGCCAAGTCGCCGCGGCCCAGAACTACCCGAAATCCGCGGAGGTTTTCCGCCACAATCGACGTTTCATACCCGGCGGCATCGCCTCCGTGAACCGCGCGGTGCAACCCGAGATCGCATTCTGCCGAGGCAAAGGCGCGCATATTTGGGACCTGGATGGGAACCGATATGTCGACTACCACGCAGCGTTCGCTCCCCATTTTCTGGGACACAACGATGCTTACGTGACCGACGCAGTCATCTCTGTGTTGCGCAAAGGAGCTAGTCTCTATGGCTCTGGAACTACCGAACTGGAGGGACAACTCGCCGAACTTATCTGCCGGCATGTGCCGGCGGCGGAATCGGTTCAATTCCTGAACACCGGCAGTGAAGCGACTTGCCAGGCGATTCGGCTGGCTCGCGCGGTCACTCAAAGAGACCACATTATCGTCATGCAGGGCGGCTATAACGGCTGGCATAACGATGTCGCCTGCAATTTGATGACGCCTCTGGATGTCCTCGGGCCCAGGGTTTCTCCGGGCGAGTATCCTTTTATCCCCATCAGTGCCGGCATTCCACTCGCCCATCAGGATCTCGTGCATCCCATCAATTTCAACGATCTGCAGTCCGCAGAATATGTCTGTCAGAAATATTCCATCGCGGCTCTCATCGCCGAACCGATTCTGCAGAATGTCGGGATCATCCACCCGGAAGCCGGTTACCTGGAGGGATTACGCAAGCTGGCCGACCGCTATCACTTCGTCCTCATTTTCGATGAGGTCAAAACTGGCTTTCGACATGGCATTGGTGGGTACTCAAAGATTGCCGGCGTGACACCGGACCTGGTCGTCTTCGGGAAGGCAGTCGCCAACGGCTACCCGATCGCTGTGGTCGGAGGCAAAAAGGAATTAATGGACTGGTTCGTTCACCCTGAGCTTTCGAAACGGGTCCTGTTGGCGGGCACCTACAACGCGCACCCAGTTCCGACTGCGGCCGCTATCGCCACTATAGAACGCCTGATTATGAATGGCGGAGAGGTTTATCGTCACGTTGAACAACTGGGACAGAAAATGCAGGCGGGGCTGGAGGAGATTCTCGCGGCGTTAAGTTTGGAGGCGGTCGTTGCGCGGCAAGGCTCCGCTTTCTGCATCTACTTCATGGACCATTGCCCCCGGGACTGGCACGATCTCGCCGCCAATCACGACTTTGACCTGGATCAGAAATTACGCCTGGCCTTGATCGACCGCGGCGTTTACTTCTTCCCTGCGGCGGCGAAGCAGTGCTCTATATCCTTCGCCCACACGGAGGAGGATGTTGAATTCACATTGGAACAGATCCAGGGTCAGTTGACCGCGATAGTCAGATGATTCGTTTCGTGGCTTCCAACTGGTTCGCGCGCCAACTATCCAAGATCGGCGCCGCCATCTACGAAGTACAAACCCCCGATGCAAAAGCTCGCCTCGTCTGTAGCCAGAAAGGTGGCCATTCCTGCGATGTCGGTAGCGACTCCCAAGCGGCGAGCCGGAATTCTGGGTATATATTTGTCACGGGCCCCGGCCTCAGAAAATTCCTGTGCGTTCATGGGCGTGTCCATTGTTCCCGGAACGATGGCGTTAATGCGGATTCCGTCAGGAGCGTAGTCCGCCGCCATCGAGCGCATCAAAGCCAGCGCGCCTCCTTTACTAGCGCTGTAAGCCGCGAATCCGGCAAACCCTCGCAGACCGGTTCGCGAAGCTACGAACTGGATGTTCCCTGATTTTTGCGCCAACATGGTGGGAATCGCATACTTGGAACACAACCAATACCCGCGCAGATTCACGTTAATGGTGCGATCCCATTCCTCATTAGACATCTCGTGAGCTCGAACTTGGCCATACGACATGAGTACAGCGGCATTATTCACCAGTATGTCGATGCGTCCAAAATTCCTTAAGGTCACTTCGACCATTCCTTTTACTTGGGATTCAGAAGAGACGTCGGTTTCGACAAAGACAGCCTCGCCTCCCAGCTTTCGGATCGCGCTTACCGTCGATTCCCCCCGCGTGCGGCTGAGCTCGCAGACTACGACTCGCGCGCCCTCCTGAGCAAAGTGCGTGGATATGGCCTCACCAATTCCCGCTCCTCCTCCCGTCACAATCGCTACTTTGTTTTTCAGCCGCATTCATCCTCCTCGGTCTGTATATTCCGTTGAGAAGCTACAGATTCACGGTGTTCTGGACAGCTGGGCGCGCAAAATCCCGCCGCTCGATCCTACCGACCGCGCCCGAAACATAGCAAAGCACAAGAGTCTCATATATCGCGAAATGATCTATTTTTGACACAACTCTATCGCAGCGGGTTGATGTTTGGCACATTCATCCGGGTTAATGCCGCCGCAGTCCGCTCGAGGTTGTGCGGGGGACTGTCATGCGCCCTCACTGTTTTTTTTTGCCCGGCGGGGGGCAGCGTAACGGGCCCGCGAAGCGCCCGGTTCCCTGTCAACGTGCTCTCGACGTTGCGCAATTCAGTAGGGCCGTCTGATTTTCTCGATGAGATGGCGGTGGTCGATTTTGTAGATGGTCCTACACTCTTGGCTGAGCAAGAAGCGCAGCATTTATGCGGGTCGGCATGATAGGGCTCCTGGTGCAAAACCGTGTAGATCGGTTTTGGCGCTCTCGACCCTGCTGTAACAGGCTGAAAAGATTGGTCGGGGAGAGAGGATTTGAACCTCCGACCCCCTGGTCCCGAACCAGGTGCTCTACCAGGCTGAGCCACTCCCCGACAAACAGCGAACTCCTGCGCCCGGAGGCGAACGGCGCAAGCTCATCGCGGCACCGAAGCCGCAGAAGTATAAGATTATAACATTGCGGTGACGACGCTCTCTCCCGCACTGCTGTCCTCCCTGCGAGGCGTTCGGCGCGGAAAGACAAACTCGAGTGCGGAGAAGTATCGTATAAGTAAATCTGTCCCTGGAGGCAAAGCCGCGCGCTCTGATTCGCCGGCCATGCATAAAATCCTGTAAGATAAACGTTTTAATAAGATGATCGCCGTCACTGCAACTCGCTTATACACGCCCCTGGACTGTGTAGAGGCTCCGCTACTGCTGATCGACGGCCGTACGGTCGTGGAAGTGAGTTCGCGCAACGCCCGGGAAGTTCCGCAAGACGCTCGGGTGGTGGATTTCGGCGACGCCATTCTGGCTCCGGGCCTTGTCGACATCCACATTCATGGGGGCGCTGGGCATGACGTCATGAGTGCTGATGCCTCGGGGCAAGCGGCTCTGGAGAAATTGCTCGTGGCCCACGGAGTCACCAGCTACTTTCCCACCACCGTGACCGCTCCTTTGGAGCAGACTCTCTCTGCGTTGGATCGGCTGTCGTCTGAAATCGAAAAATTTGAGCGCGAATCGAACTTGGATCGAGGCCGAGCGCAACCCCTGGGCATTCACCTCGAGGGGCCGTTCATCAGCCATGTGCGCCGCGGCGTGCACCCTCCGGAAAATCTGCTTCCGCCCACGCTCGCCACTTTTGATCGTTTCTGGCAAGCGTCTCGCGGCCGCATTCACATGATCACGATCGCACCCGAACTGGAAGGCGCTCCGGAGGTGATCGCCGAAGCGGCCAGCCGCAAGGTTTGCGTCAGCCTGGGACATTCGGATGCTGATCTGAACACTGCGCGAGCCGCAGTGGCTGCAGGCGCCCGTCATGCAACCCACGCCTTCAACGCCATGCGGCCGCTGGATCATCGCGAACCCGGCATCATTGGCGAAATGCTGACGGATCCGCGCCTTTCTGCCGACATCATCGCCGACGGCATTCATCTCAATCCCGCCATTGTGCAGCTTTTTCTTACAGCCAAAGGCGCCGAAGGAGCCGTTCTGATCTCCGACGCTACTGCGGCCACGGGGATGCCGGAGGGAAACTATCGGCTGGGATCGCTAGAGGTCGAAGTGAAAGACGGCCGCGTCACCTCGGGCGGAAGATTGGCAGGCAGCGTTCTGACTCTGGATCGCGCGGTGCGCAATGTGATGCAGTTTGCCCACTGGGATCTGCCGGCGGCATTGCGCCTGGCTTCCCTCAACCCTGCGCGGGTCGGTGGAATTTCCGGAAGAGGCAAAATCGAGGCCGGTGCTGCCGCCGACATCGTGGTGCTGACGCCGGCGGGGGAAGTGAAGGCCACCATCGTCGGAGGATGGCTGCGCGGGATGTGAACGCATGGGCATCGCGTAAATTTTCATTACTTGTTGTCGTCCCGAGCGAGCGAAGGATCCGCAATTTTGGTGGAAGGAAACAGCAGGTTCCTCGTCGCTTTCGCTCCTCGGAATGACAACAAGATTCTTGTGGAGAACACATGCCAGATAAAGGCGGATTTCCGCATTACATGCTGAAGGAGATTTTTGAGCAGCCGCAGGGTCTGCGCGACACCATCGCTCCCCGTGTATCGCTGGAAGAAGGAGTGATCCGGTTGCCTGAAGTCCGTATCAGCGCTGATGAGCTCCGCGCGGTGCGGCGCATCAATATTGTAGCCTCGGGAACCAGCCGCCATGCCGGGATGGCCGGCCAGTTCATGATCCAGGAGCTGGCGAATCTGCCGGCGGATGTGGATTATGCCAGCGAGTTTGAATACCGCAATCCCATGATCGGGCGCGGAGAACTCACTATAGTGATCACGCAATCCGGCGAAACCGCCGACACCACTGCAGCGCAGCGCGAGGCCAAGGCCAAGGGCTCGCGCACAGTGGCCATCTCGAACGTGGTCGGTTCCACCATCGCGCGGGAGGCGGACGGTGTGCTTTACACCTATGCCGGCCCGGAAATCAGCATCGCTTCCACCAAGGCATTCACCGCGCAGATGGCGGTTCTGTTTCTGTTTGCGGCCTATCTCGGTCAGGTGCGCGGCAATCTGAGTAACGATCAGTTGCGCACCCACATCCGCGAACTGATGGAACTTCCCAGCAAGACCGAAGGCGTCCTGCAATCCGCGCCGGAATGCAAACGCCTGGCAGCACAATATCATGCAGTGCAGGATTTCCTCTTCCTGGGGCGAGCCATCCACTATCCCATCGCGATGGACGGGGCGCTCAAGCTGAAAGAGGTTTCCTACATTCACGCCGAGGGTTATCCCACGGGCGAAACCAAGCACGGCCCCAACGCGCTCATTGACGAGAGCCTTCCGATCGTGATCATCGCCACCTGCGATCGCAGCGACGCCGGCTCGGTGCTGCGCTATGAGAAGAATATCGGCAACATCCGCAGTTTCCGCGAGCAAGGAGCGCGAGTGATCGCCATCGCCACCGAAGGCGATGAAGAATTGCGCCGTTTGGCCAGCCATACGATCTTTGTGCCGCGCGCCTCCGAGCTGCTCTCACCAATACTGGAGATGGTGCCACTGCAGCTCTTCGCTTACTACGTGGCGGTCGCTAAGGGCCTGGACGTAGACCGCCCGCGGAATCTGGTGAAGTCGGTCACTCTGGAGTGATCGCCTCCTTATTCTTAGTCAGCCTCCGGAGCGAACGCCAGGAGCACGTTGCCGGCCATGGCGTTGTTGTAACCAGCGTTGACGTACACCATTCCGCTGACCGCCGTGGCTCCGGATCCGTTCAGGGAACCGCCATGCGCGGGAACTCCGTTCACCGTCTGGAAATCTCGAACCGTGTCGAATTCCCAGATTACGCTGCCGTCCCTGGCGTCGTAAGCTCGTATGTGTCCGTCGAGCGACCCCGCAAATACAACCCCCGGAATGGCTGTCGGGGGCGCCATTTGAGCTGCGCTGCACCCGAACTGACTGAGGCAGGCTGGCTTGGGAGGAGCAGCAAACCAGGTCTGCTTTCCGGTAGAAAGGTCGAGAGCAAACAGGCCGCCGCCGGCTTGCGGGTTACTATCGCTCCAATCAGACAATGGAAAATATGCGCTCTTCCGATCGGCGGCGCCTCCCCATTGAATGCCTCCGAGCGGGCCTCCCTGGCCGAGACGCGTTTGCCAGAGAATTCTCCCCTTGCGATCGGGATCGAGTGCGTACACTACCCCGGACTTCTGCGCCAGCAGGAGCACGTCGCGTCCTGCACTCGACCTGCGAAGCATCGGCGGAGCGCCAAAGTCGAAATCATCGCCGCGGCTGACTGGACAATTGTCTTTCTGTTCGGCCACGCATCCGATGTTCCACAAATCGTTAGGAGTGAACTGGCGCGACCACAGTCTTCTGCCGGTATCGATGTCGAAAGCGAGAACCGCGTCTGAGGTCTGGTTCGGTGGATCCGAGTAGTTGTTTCCGGTGGCGACGTAGATCACACGCCGCTTCAGGTCCGCGGTTGGCGATGACCACACGGCGGCTCCAGACGGGCCCCAGAATTGAACGCCGGACACCCCTTTTCGCGTGGGGACGGGAGGCCGGTCGATGGTGTATGACTTCCAGATTTGTGCTCCGGATTCCGCATCTACGGCGACCACGCTCCCGCGGAAGGTGCAGCAGGGATATTTAGGATCGGCGGCGGCTCCCTCTTCTCCCGACGAAATCGGAATGTATAAGCGCGAGCCGACCAGCAGCGGCGAGCCGGTAATTCGAGCCGCAATGTGCGACTCCGGATGTATCTTCCAGAGCAAAGCGCCATCCGAGACGGTCACTGCATACACGTTTCCGTTGGTATCTCCAAAGTAGGCATCCTGCCCGTGGTTCCCGATAGAGACCGCCGTCTTTACCGTAGCGGCAGCTTTGAATGTCCACCACGCACAGCCAGTGGCGGCGTCGAGCGCATACACTGTCCCGTCCTCGCTGCCCACAAACAGCCTCCCCGCAAACGAGGTCGGCTGGCCGTAGGTGGCGGACGCTCCCGGAAATCCGAATGCCCACTTCAATTTGAGTCGCCGCACCTGGTCAGCGGTGAGCGCCGCCGAGCGCGCCGACTGGAAGCGCGTGTTATGCGAGTCTGCGCCCCAACCGCTCCACACCGGCGGATCGGCCGGTGGGTCGAGATCGCGCGGGCAGGAGCCCGACATTTTGACGGACGCCGACAAGGCGGAAGAGCCCAGATAATCGGCAACGGCATTTCGTTGCTCTTTCGTCAGCCATCTTCCCTCCCATTTCATCTTGCCGCTCTGCAACGCGATAAGAATTGAAGCCTTTGACATCTGTCGTAGTCCGTCGGGAAGGGGCGCTTTCGAACCGCTGTCCGCTCGATGGCAAGTAGCGCACTTCTCCGCAAAAACTCGGGCACCGTCGGGAGGTGTGGGGGATTTTCGGCCGCTGCACCCCACCAGCATCGCCAGCATGAGTGCAGGAGAAATACAGTTCGCTAAAAGCATCGATCTCGTCAAAGGTCGGCCCTCCATTGGGGGTCAGTAACTTCGATGGGACGGGTCTGGCACGCAAACGTAAAGAGTGGTGAGAAAAAGTAAAGTTTCCTTGACCTATCCCAGACAAGCTGGCTTCGGCCGTGTTTTGCACTGGCCTTTTCCGCAGCCTAAAAGAGATGAGGTTTTTCCGGCGCCGGTTGGAAAGGTAGAACGGTTAGTTGAGGACGGGAAATCCTGTAGCTCCTGTGGAGTACGACAGCCTGGGAGAGGCTTTCATGGACGACGGCAATAAAGCATTGTCCGTCGCCAACTATCAAAAATCTCTCCAGCTCAACCCGAAGAACAGCAATGCCGTTCTGATGCTTCAAAAGCTGAAAACACCATGATTGGCGCACGATGGATCGGGCTTCTCGGTTAAGCAGAAAGTGCGCTCGGAGATCCTGACGCGCGGAATTCTCTGCATTAGGAGAGTGACCGGCATGGTAAGATGACGTGCCTTTTTCGCCGGCCCAGAATCTCCCATCTGGCCGCGTGAGGATGCTGTCCTACCCAGGAGGTTCTCCCATGCGTTCTAGCAGGTTCTTCTTCCAGTGGGTGGTTTGGGGCCTTGCCGGGCTGGCGGTGCCATTGCTCGTCCCTTGCGCTCAGGCCCAGGATGCCAGTACGCCGCACAAGCAGTTGCCCAAGCGACTGGTAGCCGATTATGGCTACTGGACTCGAACCAACACGATACCCTATAGCTCGGCGCAGATTCCTTTTTCAAAGATCACCACCGTCAACCATGCCGGGGTGGCGATCAACCCCGACGGTACTCTATCAGTCCCGCAGGGCTTCCTGGAGCCCGAGCTTCTCATCCGCGCCCACGATTCCGGAGTAAAGGTGTTGCTCCTGCTGGGTGGCGCATTCAGTACGGTGGCCTCGGATGCCGGCCTGCGCGCAGCTTTTGTAAGCAACTTGTCAGGTTTCATTACTAAGCACAACTACGACGGCGTGGACATGGACTGGGAGTTTCCCGCCAGTCAGGAGGACAAGGACAATTTTGCCGAGCTCATGCTGGAAGTGCGTCAAGCCTTACCCAGCCCCACTTATCTCATCTCCATCGACGTTGGACCGTGGGGGGGCGCGGATACGCCCTTCCAACGGCTGGCGAAGCAGATCGATTATTTCAATATCATGATGTACGACTGTGCCGGTCCGTGGACGGCCGACGCCCAGCTCAACTCTCCGATCTTCTGGGATCATGGCGACCCCGACCCCTACGAGTGCCAGCCGGGAGGCAGCGCCGACGGGGCGATGAATATTTATCTGAACAAGCTGCATCTCCCTCCCTCTCAGCTCAATATGGGAACCCCGTTCTATGGCTACTATTACAAAACCGTTGAAGGATTGTGGAAGGTCTGCCGCCATGCCGACCCGGAGCAGAACATCGATTGTCCGGACGGAACAGTCCTCTCCGAGAATTACGGCACGTACATCAAAGAGCGGGTCAACAACAAGGGCTGGGTGCGGCAATACGATCTGGTGGCCCTGGTGCCTTATTTATTGAAGGCAGATGGCAGCCGCGGATTCATTACCTACGACGACCCGTTTTCGACCTATGCGCGGGTGTGGTATTCGGTCTGGGATCGCGGCCTGGGCGGCACGTTTATGTGGTCGGTGGACGCTGATTACGATGGCCATTCTCAGGATCTGTTGGATGCTATGAACCAGGCCATCCAGGACGGGCCCTGACAGCCGCTCGCGCCATGTTCGTCAAACCCACCGCAGCTTTGTTGATTCTCAGTTTCTGCGTGGCTCGGTTCGCTTCCGGGCAAGCTAAGCCAGGCGAGGCCGAGGTCCACCCATGGTGGCAACACGCGGTTTTCTACGAGATCTATCCGCGCAGCTTCGCCGACAGTAATAATGATGGAATCGGAGATCTCAAAGGAATCGAGTCCAGGCTCGACTATCTCAAGAAGCTTGGCGTGGACGCCATCTGGATCACTCCCTGCTATCCATCCCCGCAAGTTGATTTCGGTTACGACGTCTCCGACTACGAGAACATTGATCCCATGTACGGAACGCTGGCCGATTTCGATCACCTGGCCAGCGCGGCGAAAAAACGCGGCATTCGCATCATCATGGATTTTGTAATCAATCACACCTCCGATCAGCATCCCTGGTTCCTGGATTCGAAGTCATCGCTGACCTCTGCCCACCGCGACTGGTACATATGGCGTGACGGAAAAGGCCAGGGTCAGGCGCCGAATAATTGGATTTCCGGATTCGGCGGTTCCACATGGACGTTCGATCCGGCTACGCGCCAGTTCTATTACCACTATTTCGCGACCGCGCAGCCCGACTTGAACTGGCGCAATCCTGAAGTGGAAAAGGCGATGTTCGATGTGACCCGCTTCTGGTACAAGCACGGTGTCTCCGGTTTTCGGCTGGATGCCGTCGATCTGCTATTTGAGGATCCGGAGCTGAAAGACAATCCTGTGCTCGATGGCACGAATGAAATGGGCGATCCCAGGACGGTCGAACAATACAACGAAAAGCTGCCGGAGAATCACACCGTCCTTCGCCGATTAAGAAAGGTTGCCGACGAAAGCGACGCGGTTCTGGTCGGTGAAACTTACACCGACAGCGCGGCTGAGCTCAAGGAGTATTACGGCGAGCACAACGACGAGATCCAGTTGCCCATGGATTTCATGTTCTGCACGCTGGACAAGCTTTCCGCAGCGGAGTTCCGCAAGCAGATTGCCATCGCCGAAGCGACCGGCGGATGGCCCACCTATGTCATCGGCAATCACGACATGGAACGCTCTTATGTCCGCTACGGCGACGGCAAGCACAATGATGAGATTGCCAAGCTCTTGGCCGCGCTCTATCTCACGCTGCGCGGCACTCCCGTGATGTACTACGGCGAGGAACTGGGGATGACCAACAATGACCCCACGCGCAAGGAAGACGTAAAAGACCCCATGGGAATCACCGGCTGGCCGAGATACAAAGGCCGTGACGGCGAACGCACTCCCATGCAATGGAATGACTCTGCCAACGCGGGTTTCACCAAGGCTACGCCATGGCTGCCGGTTTCACCAAGCTACAAAACTTACAACGTCGCCACGGAATCCCGCGACCCTGGCTCGATTCTGGAGTTTTATCGTCACCTGCTGGCGCTGCGTCATCGCGACCGAGTGCTACTCGATGGCGATTATCTGGCGCTGAACGAGTCCGACCCGAACGTGTTGTCTTATCTCCGGCGCTATCAGAACGAAGCAGTGCTGATCGTTCTGAACATGTCGGGCAGCGCCCAAACCGCAAGTTTCGATCTTACCCAACAAGGCTTTTCCCGAGCCAGAGCAAAAACCTTGCTCACGACTCTGACTACGCCGCCAAAGGGCAGGCTGGACAAGGTTCCGCTTGAGCCGTTTGCGGTTTATATCGCGAAGGTGACGAACTAAAGCCCAGACTGGTTCGCGATTCCGGAAAGCCCCAGCCCTGCCATTTCGCCCACATCCGCACGAAAGAGCACGCCCCTCGGGACAGCATCCCCCATGTACTTCTTCGGCCCCGGCAAGCCGCATTTTGCACTGAAGTTAGTCAGACATCCGACGATGGTTACTGCAGGTGGGAGCCGTGGCCCTATGTGTGTTCGCTGCTCACCACCGAATGTCATCACTGCAACCCACGACCGTCACATCGCATGATGGAACGTTCTGACTCCCGCATTTCGCAACGGCTGAGCCTAATCGCCTCTGCGGCCAGCTGGTTTGCGGTTACAGTCGGATTCTCGGGGGTCGCGGGTTGGGCCTGGAAAGTCCCCATTCTCAAGAACTGGTCGGTGGGGATGGCGACCATGAAAGCGAATAGCGCCGCCGGCTTTGTTCTGCTGGGTTTTTCCTTGTGGATGGTGCGCAGCGAGCAGGTTGCGGCTAAGGCAATCCGCAAACGGATAGCAATCGCGACGGCGGCCGCGGTCAGTCTGATCGCACTGCTCAGCTTACTGGAAAACCGGCTTGGCTGGAACCTGGAACACGCTGGGAGCATGTCGCAGCCCACCGCGCTGGCCTTTCTGTTTCTAAGTGCGGCCATCATTCTCTTGGACTGGCGCGTGCGCGGCTACTGGCCCACCCAGTTCCTGTGTCTGGGCAGCGCGATTTTTGCCGCGCCCGGTTTGCTGAACGCCGTGGTGCCCGCGATTCCGGAGACAGGCATTGCTCTGCCCACAGCGGTAACTTTCTTTGTCTTGTCGCTGGGTACACTGTGCGCCCGCGCTTCGTGGGCAGTCAGCGGACTGTTGAGCGGGAACAGTGCCGGGGCCACGTTCTTGCGGCGCGCCGTCCCTGTGGCACTCGTTATGCTGTGCGTGCTTGGCGGGATGCTATCGGCGCCGTTGCTGAACCAGGCTCGCTTGACCTGGGTGGAAGTATGCACCGTCGCCCTGCTGTGTAATGTGCTGGTCGTCGGGCTTATCGTCTGGAACGCTCGCCTGCTTGACCGCGTCGACCGGCAACGCCAGAAGGCGGAAGAATCGCTGCACATCAGCCGGGAGCAGGTGGATTGGCTCCTGGAACGCGCCGAAGACACCGGGGCGGAAAACTTGTTGCGCCGCCTGGTTACGCTCGGAATCGGATTGTCCATTCTCCTGACCACGGTGATGAGTTTCCTTTCCTGGCGCAGCAGCCATAAAGCGGTAGAGGAAGCCGACTGGGTGGCGCATAGCTATGCCTTCAAGACCTCGATTGAAACCACCGTGCGGCACACCACGGATATCGAGTCGGGAGCGCGGGGCTTTGCCATGGCCGGGGAAGCTTCCTTTCTCGACTCCTACCGGAGCAGCTGGGAGGCGATCGCGCCGGACCTGGCGGAATTACGCCGCCTGACGACTGACAATCCCTCTCAGCGGCGAATGGTGGACCGGCTCGAGCCGCAAATCTACGCGCTCTGCAATGCCGCCCGCAATCTCGTTCAAACGCGCCTGGCAACCGGCAAAGTTCCTGGAAAACGCGAGTTGGAGGCGGGCAAGCCGCCGACGGACGCCGTGCGCAACCTTGCCGGCGAGATGAGAGCCGCAGAATCTGAACAGCTGGAGCAGCGCGATCGGGAGGCACAAGCCGCGCGTCACTGGACTCGCATCGCCACTCTGGCAAGCGCCCTTGTGGGCACCAGCCTGCTGCTGTGCGCCGGGGGCGCCATCCGGCGCGAAATCAATGCCAGCGCCCGCGGACGGGCGCAGCTCAAAGCGCTGAACGCCAGCCTGGGGCAGCGTGTCGGGGAGCGTACTGCGGCTCTGGTGGAGAGCGAGGAGCGTCTGGCCGGCGTTATTCAGTCGGCCATGGACTCCATTATCACCATCGACGAACAACATCGCGTCGTACTCTTCAACGGGGCCGCTGAGCGCATGTTCGGCTACCCTGCCGCAGAAGCCTTGGGACAACCGATTGAGCGTTTCATCCCGCAGCGCTTTCACGCCGGCCACCACGAGCATATTCAACGCTTCGCCGAAGCCGGAGTGACCAGCCGTGCCATGGGCGCTTTAGGAACGCTCTGGGCGGTGCGGGCTGACCGCGAGGAATTCCAGATCGAAGCCTCTATCTCCCAGATTCAGACCGCCGGCAAGAAATTGTTCACGGTGATTCTGCGCGACGTGACCGAGCGCAAGCGGGCGGAAGAAGCGCGCGAACGCCTGGCAGCGGTAGTCGAATCCTCGGACGACGCCATTATCAGCAAGACCCTGGACGGCATCATCAACACCTGGAATCCCGGCGCCGAAAAGCTGTTCGGCTACACGTCGGTTGAGGCTGTGGGCCAGCCCATTACGATGCTTTTGCCGCCGGACCGCATCGCCGAAGAATCCGACATTCTGGCGCACGTTCGGCGTGGAGACAAGGTGGTTCATTTCGAAACCGTACGGGTGCGGAAAGATGGCAAGAAGATCGATGTCTCCGCGACTATTTCGCCGATCCGGGACAGTAAGGGCTCGATCATCGGCGCTTCTAAAATCGCGCGCGACATCACCGCGCATAAGCAGGCGGAGTTCGCCATGCGGGCCAGCGAAGAGCGCCACCGCCAGTTGTTTGAGCGTTCCGCCAGTGGAATGGCGGTCTGCGAAATGCTTTTCGATACCGCGGGACAGCCTTGCGATTATCGTTTTCTCGCCGTGAACCCAGCCTTCGAGCAGATGACCGGTTTGCGGCGCGAGCAGGTCACCGGCCATAGGGTACTCGCCATACTTCCCGACCTCGACCATTACTGGATTGAAATGTTTGGCCGGGTGGTAGCGACCGGAGAGCCTGCCACGTTCGAGCAATACGAGCGTTCGCTTCACCGCTACTACCAGGGAAGTGCCTACCAGCCGCAGCCCGGCCAGTTTGCGGCCTCCTTCACCGATGTCACCGAACGCAACCGCTCGGAGCAGAAGTTAGCCGAGAAAGTCGCAGAACTCGCCCGCTCCAACCATGATTTGGAGCAGTTCGCCTATGTGGCTTCGCATGACCTGCAGGAACCGCTGCGCATGGTCTCGAGCTACGCTCAGCTGCTGGGGGAGCGCTATCGCGGCAAGCTCGATGAGAATGCCGACAAATATATCGGCTACGCCGTCGAGGGCGCACAGCGCATGCAGACTTTGATTCAGGACCTGCTGGCGTTTTCCCGGGTGGGGCGGGACGGCTCCGGACGTAAAGCAACCGATTCCGAGGCAGTGGTCATGCAGGCCCTGCAGAACCTGCAGGCGGCCATCCAGGAAAGCCACGCTGCGGTCACCCACAACCAGCTTCCTGTGGTCACCGCCGACCGCACTCAACTGGTGCAGTTGTTCCAGAACCTGATCGGCAACGCCATCAAGTTCCGTGGCGACGCTGCGCCGGCGATTTCCATCACCGCTGCAAAAGATGCCAGGGTTTGGACATTCGCTGTGGCCGATAACGGCATTGGCATCGCGCCCCAGCACAAGGATCTGATTTTCGTTATCTTTCAACGTCTGCATACCCGGACGGAATACGCCGGCAACGGCATCGGACTGGCCATCTGCAAAAAAATCGTGGAACAACATGGCGGGCGGATCTGGGTGGAATCGGAAGCCGGGCGCGGCTCGGTGTTCCGCTTCACCATGCCCGCGCGGCCCGAGGATCAGGAAGAGACGCCGGTATGAGACCCGCACCCGAAATCTTGCTGGTGGACGACAATCCAGCCGACGCGTGCCTGGTGTGCGAAGCGCTGGCTGCCAGCCACCGGGGAAGCCACGTCCATGAAGTTGAAGATGGCGAAGAGGCCATGGAGTTCTTACGCCGCCTGGGCCGACATGCCGGGGCGGTGCGGCCCGATCTGGTGGTGCTCGATCTCAATCTTCCCCGCAAAGACGGCAGAGCGGTGCTGGCGGAGGTGAAGTCTGATCCGGACCTGCACAAACTGCCCATCGTTATTTTCAGCACTTCCCGCTCCGGCGTGGACATTGCCCGCAGCTATGACCTGGGGGCGAACTGCTATGTCAGCAAGCCAGGAAATCTGGGGGAATTTCTGGCGGCGGTGCGGTCGATCGAAGAATTCTGGTTTGACCGGGCCAGCTTGCCTGATTAAGGAGAACCCGTGAACGATCAAGCTCCACACGTGATGCTGATTGAAGACAACCCCGGCGATGCCGATCTGGTGCGGCTGCGCCTGGTGGAAGGCAAGACTCCGGTGCAGGTCGATTGCTTCCATCGGCTTGCCGACGGCCTGGCATCGCTTACCAACGCTTCGCCCTCGCTCATCCTGCTCGACCTTAACCTGCCCGACAGCCACGGCTCCGAAACCTTTCGCAAAATCCTGGAAAAGGCGCCTGATGTGCCGGTGGTCATCCTGTCGGGGCAGGAGGACGAAGCTCTGGCTCTCAAAGCCGTCCATCAGGGGGTGCAGGATTATCTGGTCAAGGGCGACATCACCAGCAAACACCTGGAGAGGGCAATGCGCTACGCGGTGGAGCGGCAGGGGCTGCTGCGTTCGCTTGAGATCAGCCGCAAGCAGCAACTGGAATTCAAGAACCAGTTTCTCTCCCACGTTTCGCATGAGTTGCGCACGCCGCTCACCTGCATTCACCAGTATGTGTCGCTCTTATACGACGGCTTGTCGGGACCGGTAACGCCTGAACAGCACGACCACCTGAGCACCATTCTGAAGAGCGTCAACCAGCTGCACGCCATGATCCGCGACCTGCTGGAGGCCACGCGGGCGGAGGCGGGGAAGATCCGCATCGAGCAGCGTTGCCTTGCCCTGGGTGACCTGCTGCAACAGGCTGTGGTGATGATGCAGGCCGCGGCACAGCAGAAGCGGGTAGGTCTGGAGATAGCCTTCGACAAGCGCCTCCCCCTGGTTTACGCCGACCCCGATCGGATTCTTGAAGTGCTCCTGAACCTGACCGACAACGCCATCAAGTTCACCCCCGCGGAAGGCTCGGTGGTGGTCAAGGCGTGCCTGGCGGAGGCGGATCCGACGTTTGTCTACATTTCAGTTTCCGACACCGGCGCCGGCATCAGTCCGGAAGCGGTTCCACTGATCTTCGAACGCCTGTATCAGGATCCCGACCAGATTGACGGGAACCGCAACGGCCTCGGCCTGGGTCTCTACATCGCCCACGAACTGGTGACCTTGCACGGTGGCCGCATCTGGGTGACCAGCCAGCCCGGGGAGGGCAGCACGTTCTCCTTTACCCTCCCTCTGTATTCCATGGCCAAGTTGCTGCAGCCGGTGATCATGCAGCAGGAACGCCTGCGGGATTCCTTCGTTCTGGTGCGGGTGGCGCTCACTCCGCTGAGCCAACCGCCTCGCGGTAACTGGCGCGGAGTCTGCCAGCAAAGCCGGGAGTTGCTAGGCCGCTGCGTCTACGTAGACAAGGATCTGGTGCTTCCGCCCATGGGAAGCAACGGCGCCGAGGAGAACCTCTTCGTCGTGGCCTCCACCGACATGCGGCGGGTGGAAATCATGCTGGCGCGCATTCGCGGGCAGCTGGAATCCTACGCTGAACTCAAGGCTGCGGGCGCGGTGCGAGTGACGGCTGAACCCCTGGCGCTGCCCTCTGCCATCGAGACCCAGAGCTCAGAGCAGCAAGTTCAACAAGTTGCCGATCTCGTCACCGAAAGAATCATGCACGATCTGGGATGCAAACAAAACTTCCCCCTTAAGGAGAGTCCCCAAAATGCCGATGGAAAACAGTAATGGAGAACAATCTATGAATCGCGCCAAGATCATGATCGTGGACGACGATCCCGAACTTCGCCTGGCCCTCAAACTGCGCTTGCGGGCCAACCACTATGAGACGGTCAGCGCCTGCGATGGCTATTCCGCCATTGCCCTGGCCCAGAAAGAGCGGCCCAACTTGATTCTTCTGGACCTTGGCTTGCCTGCCGGGGACGGCTACGTGGTGCTGAAAAGGCTGCAGGACAGCGACGCGCTTTCCGACATCCCGGTGATCGTGTTGACGGCGCGAGATCCGCAGGCCAACGAAGACCGCAGCCTGGAGGCTGGAGCAGCCGCCTTCTTTCAGAAGCCCGCCGACAATCATGAGTTGCTGGACGTGATCCAGGCAACGTTGCGCGGCGCCGCTCCTGCGTCCGGCATGTCGTCCTAAGCCAATTCTGGAAGACCTCGCCGTTCAGTGGCAGGAGCTTGGGCGCTCGCGTCCTGCCATGTCCAGGACATAGACGCTGTGACCGGCGTGCCCTGTATTGCGACAGTGTGATGCAGATCACGGCGGTAAAGAAAAGTTACAGCGAAACTGATCTCCAGCAATAAAACTGAGACCGCAGCCCGAAAGAAGCTGGGAGGGGCTGCGGCCTCTCGGTGTGGGCGCCTGTGCGTTGAATCGGAGCAATTGGTCGGGACGGGCAGATTTGAACTGCCGACCCCTCGCACCCCAAGCGAGTGCTCTACCAGGCTGAGCCACGTCCCGACGCTTAGACCCGCTGCGCCAGAGGAGGCGCGACGGTGGGGTTGAACTCAACCATTCTACATCAGCGATAGCCCGGGGGGCTTCGACCGCAACAGCCCCACGCAAGATCCCTCGCCGGCTGAAGAATGCCGGACTTCGGGATGACTAAGAGAATAGAAAGTCGTGCTATCCTCGGCTGGATCGGCGAGAGCGTCCGCCTGCACGTGTTTCTTTTTTCTCTTCCACGACAGCGAACTGAATCTTCTTTTCTACAGGATCGATGCGATCCAGCAGGACGCGGATTTTCTGCCCCAGCCGGTAGGTTTTGCGGCTGCGCTGGCCGATGATCTCGCGGGTGTTCTCGTGATAGGTGTACCGATCATCGGCTAAGGACGCGAGCGGAACCAGGCCTTCGACGAACAGATCAGTCAGCTCGACAAAGAACCCGAATTTGGTGACGCTGATGATCAGGCCATTGAAGTCTTCCCCGACGCGGTCCTGCATGAACTTTACTTTTTTCCATTCCATGAGCTCGCGCTCGGCATCGTCCGCCCGGCGCTCGGATTGGCTGGATTCTTCGGCGATCTCGTGAAGTTCTTCCAACGAGATCGGGCCGCCGAGCGGCTCGATCGACTTGCGATGTTCTGCGTGATCCCGGCGCTTCGACCATGGAGTCGCCGCCTCGGCTTTCGCGGGCGAGGGCGCCCGCGCCACACGGGCTTTTAGCACTTCTTTCAGGATGCGGTGGACGATGAGATCGGGATAACGGCGGATGGGCGAGGTGAAGTGGGTGTAAGTCGGCGCGGCCAGCGCGAAGTGGCCGAGGTTCTCTTCCGAATAACGCGCCTGCTTCAGAGACCGCAGCATGAGGAAGGAAAGAATCCGTTCTTCGGGTTTGCCCGCAATCTTTTCCGTCAACTTCTGGTACATGCGCGGGGTGATGTGGACTTCTTTGGGAATTTCGATTTCCCGCGCGCGCTTGCCCGTGCCGTAACTGGAGCGCCGGTCGGTTTTGAATTGCATGCGCTGGATGGGCAATGGGCCAACCCCCAGCGAATAACCAAAAGTGGCGGCGATCACCTCAAAGTCGTAGACGCGCTTGGCATCAGGCTTTTCGTGAATCCGGTAGAGCGAAGCGATGCGTTCGCTCTCCAGAAATCCGGCTACGCATTCGTTTGCCGAAAGCATGAATTCCTCAATCAGGCGATGCGCGATGTTGCGTTCGGAGCGGGTGATGCTTTTCATCAAGCCGAATTCGTCAAATTCGATGACCGGCTCCGGCAGGTCGAAATCAATGGAGCCGCGCCGCTCGCGCTTGCGATTTAGAATCAGCGCCAGCTCGCGCATCATTTCAAAGGTGGGCACCAGGCCGGCGTAGCGCTCACGGGTGGCGATATCGCCTTCCAAAATTGCGTTAACCGCGGTATAAGTCATGCGCTCCGTCGAGCGGATCACGCCCTCGCACAAGTCGTAAGCTACAATTTCGCCTGCGTGGTCAATTTCCATGATGCACGACAGGACCAACCGGTCGACCTGAGGGCGGAGGCTGCAGATATCGGTCGACAATTCCAGCGGCAGCATAGGCACGGCGCGGTCCGGAAAGTACACGCTAGTGCCGCGCAGGCGGGCTTCCTGATCGAGCGCCGAACCAGCGGTGACGTAGTGAGCCACATCCGCGATATGCACCTGCAATTCGTAGTTGCCGTTTTCCATGCGTCGCACAGTGACGGCATCGTCGAAGTCGCGCGCCGTCTCGCCGTCGATGGTGACGATCGGCAACTGCCGGAAATCCCGGCGGTGATGCAACTCGGGCGCCGGAATCACCGGTTCCGCGCTTTGCGCCTCCGCGAGCACATCGGGCGGAAAACGGTGGGGCAAGTGAAACTTGCGAATCATGATTTCGACATCCACGCCGAAATCGTCTTCGTACCCCAGAATCTCAATTACCCTGCCGCGAGGGTTCTGGGTCGCGCTCGGCCAGTCGGTGATCTCCACATCAACCACCAGATTTTCAAGGTCGTCCCAGTTTGCCCGGCGGGCAGCTTCTTCACCCAGGACGCGATCAACCGACCTGGCTTTGTTCCCTTGTGCTGTCTGCCGGGGTACAGGCGTGGACGCCCGTCCTCCATCGGAGGCCACGGAGGAACTCGGGGATTCCATGCCTGGTGGAATCACAATTTCCTGCGTTATTTTCTGGTCGATCGGCGCGACATAGTTGTGCCGGCCGCCATAGTGGAAAACCCCCACCACCGTGGTGTGAGCTCGATCCAAGGGGCGCACGATGCGTCCTTCGGCTCGCCCGTCGGGACGGATGGCGCCAACCTCCACCAGCACCCGGTCTCCGTGCATGGCCGAACCGACGAACGGCGGCGGTATGAAAATGTCTCCGGAGAGCCGCGCCTTGAGCGGGCCCTGGGCCGAGTTGGGATCGGGAATGACGAACCCGAAGCCGTCCCGGTGCATGCTCAACCTTCCCACGACCATATTCTTCCCCGAGGCGGCTTGAGGAATGGCGTAGCGGCCGGAGTCCACCTGCAGAAGCTGGCCGCTGGTCACTAATTTCTGCAGGCGGTCGGTAAGCTCTTTCCGGGCTTCCCCATGGAGTCCGAGCTCTTTCACCAGCTGCTTAAAGCCGGCGCTGCGCTTGGGCTGCTTTTCAATCTTTTTCAGGATGGCAGAATCGGCCAGCATCGGGTTCGGGGGTGCGCCCTCTTCTCAGGATACCCGAGTCCAGGGGATCGTGGCCGAGTATAAGAACTGCCGTAGGTTGGGAGGAATTACACGCCTGGAGGGCGCTCCCTTACAACGGAAAGGGCATCGGGAAAGGCAATGAAAATGCGGGAAAACACAGAATTTCCACATACGCCGGCGCGGCTGCGGTAGTAGAATCGCTGATGGCTACCGAAATGCGGTGTAGACCCTTCGATCCTCCAGGAAAGGAATTTTTGCAATGTGGAAACCCACAACACAGCCTACTGCCACTCCGAACCGTCCCCTTGAACCCGAGCGTCCGGCCACACCCAGTCCGATCACCTCAGCCTCCAGCGAACCCACGCCTGTACCCCGGCCCGTGGCTGCCAGTGCCGCGGATCAGGCGACCATCGGCAAATCGCTGGTGATCAAAGGCGAGGTTACCGGATCCGAGTCACTTTACATTGACGGACGGGTGGAGGGTTCCATCAATCTGGCGGGCAACCGGGTCACTGTGGGTCGCAATGGGGTCGTCTCCGCCAACATCAATGCGCGCGAGATCGTGGTCCTGGGGAAAGTGCGCGGCAATCTCACCGCCAGCGACCGGGTAGACATCCGCAGCGACGGCTCCCTGACTGGAGATGTTGTGGCGGCACGTATTTCGATTGAAGATGGGGCCTTCTTCAAAGGCGGCATCGATATCCGCAAAGGCGGACAAAAGCCGAATGGGGAAGAATCCAAGCCTACGACCTCCGTCAGCGAAGCGGTCGCGGCACGCGCCTGATCTCAAGCCGGTCCCGGGTTGTCCTTGACGCGCCCGGGACCGCCGTCTCTACGGCTCGATTCCCTTGCTTAATTCCTCCGCTTGCCTTTCCGCAACGTGCGGATAGACGGTGCCTTTGCGGCTCAGCAGGCTGTTCAGCAGCTGCGACCGCGTCAGCCAGAGGCCGGCAGCCGTAGCTCCCGCCCAGGTTATCGTGATCAATCCAACAGATTCCAGGTCCGCCGCTCGGCTGCCGTGGAGCATTACGCCGCTCGCCACCCGGTAACTCAGCAATCCCGCAGCCAGTGCAGTGAGTGTGGCTTTGCCCAGTTCTCCCCATGGCAATTCGTTGGCGCGCACCAGACTTCGCCGGTGCAACAGAATCGCAATCACCAGAGTATTGGCCACGATCCCCAGATCGGAGGCGATGGCGAGTCCCACGGTCGAATAGGTGCGATAGAGCGCAGAGTACATCGGAATGGACGCCAGCGTGATGATGCTGCTGGCCACCATCGGCGTCAGCGTGTTGCCGGCGGCGTAGAACGCTCGAGCGTACAAGGATTGCGCTGCCCAGAAGGCCAGCGAAAGAGCGAACCAGGCGAAGTAAACAGCGGTGGTCCGGGAGTCGGAAAACTGGAAGCGTCCGCGACGATACACCAGATCGATAAGCGGTAGAGCCGCAACCGCCATCAGGCTGGTGGCCAGCAGCGAAGCCGCTACAATCCTATAAACAGAGCTGTTCACCGTGTCGGCGAACTCGCGCATCCGTTTCTCGCCGAAAAGGCGGGCAAAAAATGGCAGCGAAGCCTGGCCGGTGGCCTGCCCCAGAACCGCGATGGGGACGGCAAACAAGCGCTTGGCGTAGTTCAGGCGCGTGATATCTCCCACGCTTCCCGAAGCAAAGTAGCGGAGAATCCAATCGTCGGCCGTCACCAGCGACACCCCAAGCATGAGAGGAATGGAAAGCCGTACCCACTCCCGGAATGCGGGGTTGCGCGTGTCGAAAGAAATTCTGTAGCCGGTTCCGATGCGGGCCGCGCCGATGGCGTTCACCGCAAAGGGTCCGATGAAACTGCCGGCGAGCGCGCCATACGCCAAAGAAGAAATTCCCAGGCGATGGGAAAACAGGAGTCCGCCCGCGATAATCGCGACGTTATAGAGCAGCGGTCCAAAAGCAGGAAACAGGAACAGGCGCCGTGAAAGCAATACCGCCGAGACGACACCACCCACATAGAAGAAAAGCTGCGCGGGGAGAAGAATACGCGTCAGGTGAACACACAGCTCCAGTTGCGCCTTGGTGAAGCCGCTGAACATGTGGCGTTCGATCTGCGGTGTGAAGATCTCCGCCAGGATGGTTCCGATGCCCAGAACCACGGTCATCACCGTGATGATGATGGAGAATGTCTTTTGGGCGTCCTCCTCTTTGTTCTGTGCCAGGAAGCGCGTGTAGATAGAGACGAACGTAATCGACGCTGTCCCGCCGGCAACCAGGTAATTCAGCCAGTCAGGAATGGTGAACCCGGCGACGTAGGCGTCGGTCTGGGACCCGGCTCCAAACGCCCAGGCAATATAGGCTTCGCGGACATATCCGATGACCCTTGAGAGCATGACCGCGGTCATCAGCAGCACCGTGGCCGAGTAGGCACTGTGCTCATGCGAGGGTCGAAGGAAGCGCAGGAGTCGGTTCACCATTTCAGGCGCACACTGCCGCAGAGCTAGGCATTCTGTTCATCCGCTATCGCCAGGATCATCTTTGAGGCTACCAGAGGCTGTTCGCAAAGCTCAGCGTTAATGTCTCAGTGATGGTACCAAAGGATGTAATGTCCGAGGTCGTAACCACAATGCGCGGTAGTGCGACGATGACCGCCCGGCACTCCCGAACGGCGCCCAAAGTGTAAAGTTTTGTGCGTCTTCTTCAAATTTCTTCACGAAAGTTTGCACTCGGCCTTCGTGGCTTCACTTCGGATCACCAATCTCGATCTGCGTGCATCACAGTTTTGTATTTCTCTCTAGCCCTCTGTTTTCGTTGCAACCATAAATACCTTTGGAGATCGACCCATGTTCCGTGAAGGGAGCATCCTTCAAGGCGTGCCTACCCATCGTGGATTCCAGAATCACCAAGCCGTTTCCCGCATAACCGCGCTGACCATAGCGGCGGCTCTGTTCTCTGGTTCCCCGGGGCTCCACGCGCAGCGCAGCGCTGCCGGACGGGGCAGAAGGCCTGTCATTTGTATCCACGACTGCCCCACCGTCACGGACACAGTCATCTCTGAAAACGATCTGAAGACGTTCGACCACCTCATTGCAGTACAGGCCACCGAACAGCAGAGCGCACAGTTCACGGATGTCGTAAAGGACACGGAATTGGCCCGCAGACAGCTGGAAGCCTTCGGCGAGAGTTTGAAAGGCGCCGCACCTACGAAAACCTCCGACCGCGCGGCAACCGTCGATCAAGCTGTAGAAAAGGCCCTGGCTGGAACCCGTAACTTTCTTGCCTCGTTCTCCGCCGTTCAGAAGTCGGGATTGAAGGACGTAACCGAGAAACTGGTGAGGGCAGATTCGGACCTGGACAAAGAGATGAAGGCGCTCGATGAAATCGTCCAGACCGACAAGCCCGGCAGCGAGCACCTGTCCAGCTCGATTGAGGGTCTCAGGAAAGCGCTCGACGGCTTCCAGGGCGATCAGCTCGGGCTAGCCAGTGAGATGGGAATCATCCTTGCTTCCGCAGGCCAGGAGCTTACCTTCAACCTTCCGCCGGTCCCGAATTCAGTTAACATCGCCGGCCAACCCATCTCCATCCCGGTTTCGGGCGTTGCTTCCCGAACCTCGGTCGAAGATGGCAACAGCCACTTCAGTCTCAAACTTGTCGCCGATCTCTCGGACCTGCAGCAGGACATCACGCAGGTGCTGCGCTCCGCGCTGGATCGCTCTCCCCGTTGCGGCGAGCGTATTGAGATTCAAGAAGGAACGCTGATTCCCCTCCCTCCCGCCAGCCTCGCCCTGGTCCATTTGCACTACGAGCGCTGGATTTGTCCGGGTCCAGGCAGCCCTACCCAGCTGGCGATCGGCGACGGAAGCATCGAGGTCAAGCTCACCGCGTCGGTCGGGCCGAACGCCGATTTTCGGCTGGCTTCTGCGATTACTCGCGCCGATGGTGACGACTTCCTGCGCGAATTGCTCCTTCACGGTTCGGTCGGAGATACGCTGCGGGAGCGTATCGCGGCATTGGTTCTGCTTGCTATGCAGAAGAGCGCAAACCTCAAGGCCAGCCTGCCGTCCGCAGCCCAGGGCGCCGCTACCATCGACAAGGCGGAGTTCCAGGATGCCGAAATCGGCCAATTGACACTGGTGGTGGATGGGCAACTGCAGTTTTCCGATGAGCAAACGAAACAATTCGCCTCGCAACTGAAGCAACGTCTCGCCGCGCAGGAAACCGCGGCCGCCCGGTAGAAGGAAGTCAATCGCCCGGCTTTTTGACAGTGGAGTGTTACCCGCCCCATAATCCGAAGCATGCCCGACTCGGTTGCCTCCTTGTCCCACTCTGCTGTGCTGACGCGGTCTTTTCGTAAGAAGTTTCCTGCCGCCGTGCGCGGAGAAGGCGTATACATCTGGGATGCAACCGGCAAGCGATATCTGGATTTTTCCGGCTCAGCGGCGGTGAATTTCATTGGGCACGGGGTCGCCGAGATTGCGGCGGCTATGGCCGCGCAAGCCCAGCAACTGGAGTTCGCCCACAGCAGCCAGTTCATCACTCCGGTCGCCGAAGAGTATGCCCAGCAACTGCTGGATTTTGCCGGCAAGAATTTTGAGGGTGGATCCGTCTACTTTACCTGCGGCGGCTCCGAATCGATTGAAACCGCGCTGAAGCTAGCCCGGCAATACCAGGTCGAGATCGGGCAGACCAGGCGCTACCAGGTCCTCAGCCGGGGACAGAGCTACCACGGTTCCACGCTGGGTGCTCTATCTGTATCCGGCAACAAGCGGCGCCGGGAAATGTATCTCCCCATGGTACGTGAGTTCGCCCATGTCACGTTTCCGTATTGTTATCGCTGCGCCTACGACTGCACCGATGGCTGTCGCAATTGCGGCCAGGAGTACGCGGCAGATTTGGAAAAAGCGATTGAGGCGACAAACGGCGAAGCAGCCGCATTCATCTTCGAACCAGTGAGCGGCGCCACCTTGGGAGCGGTCGTGCCTCCGCCGGGATACTTGCAGAGCGTCGCCGAGATTTGCCAAAGACACGGCGTCCTGCTTATCGCCGACGAAGTGATGACCGGCATGGGCCGAACCGGCCGCAATTTTGCAGTCGAACATTGGGATGTGGCGCCAGACATCCTGGTCACGGCCAAGGGACTGTCCAGCGGCTACGCGCCTCTCGGAGCAGTGATTGCCACCAGGAAGGTAACCGACGCAATCGCCAACGGCTCGGGCGCATTTCTCCATGGCTTCACTTATAACTCCCATCCCATTTCGCTGGCCGCGGGCCGGGCGGTGCTCGAGCGTCTGCAACGGGAAAAGCTCGTGCTGGCAGCCGATTCATCGCGCCAAGGATCGACGGGGTCACAGCTGGCACAAGCGCTGAAAAACCTGAACACCTTCGATAAAGTCGGCGAGGTGCGCGGCATTGGCTTGCTGTGGGGAGTCGAATTTGTCGCCGACAAGGCCAGCAAGAAACCATTTCCGCCTGAGATGAATTTTGCCGGCCGGGTTGGCCAGTCGGCTTCGGCGCGCGGGCTGCTCGTCTATCCCATGCAGGGATGCGTCGACGGAATCTCCGGCGACCACCTGCTGCTCGCGCCTCCCGCGGTCATCACGGCTAAGCAGATTGATTGGTCGGTCGAGCAGTTGAGGGAAGCGATTGAAGAAGCAACCGCTCAGAAATGATTCTTGCTGTGGATGGCGGACGATTTCGCTGAGAACCACTGTCGTAAGTGTGATCGCGATTTATCGCCAGGTTTCGGAACTTACTTCAGCAGGCCCTTGACCGCCAAGACGATTGAGACCGCGATTACCAACAAAGCGAGAATGAAGATGGTAGCTTTGAATTCTCGAACCTCGCGGGGTTTTCCATGGCGTTCTAGGCGGTTCCAATAGGTCGGTCCCCGATATCGAAACCAAAGCATAAGGCACACGATTACTCCCCATGCCGCCCCGAGAAGTAGGCGGCTATGCCAAAATGCAAGCCAAAATATCAGCCCACTGACCGCGGAACCTGCGGCAAGCGCATAGAGAAATCTGTGATGATCACCCATGCCGAGAAATATTCCTCAGTCTGCCTGCACGTGATCTCTTAAGGTTCCTTACAAATCTGGATAACGTTACCCTCGACGTCGCGGATTTCGAAGAACTGCGTGTCGCCGCCGTCCTGGATCGGCCCGGCGAACACGCCACGGCTCTCGAGTTGCTCGTGCCCTTTCTTTAGCTTTTGGCAAAAGATGACAGACGCGAGTGGCGAGGGTCTATCATAGCCAGCTTGTTCTATCTCGGCCCGGCTGCTCAGCAAGATTGTGGGCGCATCGTGGCCGGGAAGCTGTAAGGCTACGTCGGAAGGTAACGAACAATCCCAGTCCGATGGCACTCTTGCAACCTTGCAGTCAAATGCGCCAATCCACCAACGCTTGGAGGCCTCGAGGTCTGAATAGGCGAGGGTGATTGAATCTGTATAGAAAAGCGGCATAACAGCCATCACAATACCACTGACCACTGCCGTACAGGCAACCGTCGCAACCAGACGGTTACACCGCTTATTCCGGAGCAGCTGAAAAGCGACTATCGACCCCGACTAGTGTTTGTAGATAGTCGTGTCATGATGATAATTTCGCCAATCGAACCAATAATCCTTCAGAGCCGGGATCCGATCCAGGCATTTCCCCTGTGAAGGTCCTGCAGTCGCACAACCCTGAAAATTCCATTCGCTGGCAGTAGCGGTATCCAGCAGTACCCAGTCTTTGGTCTCGCTTTTGAGAAAGAATTCTGTTTCCTGACCATCCACACGGCTAACGAACACACGAAACGACTTTTTGTCCGGCCCAACCGCCAGCAGAAGCGGCGTTCCCTGAAGGTGATCGACAATCGGCGACTGCTTCACGGCAACGCCCCAAGGATAAGCGCGGGCTGCGCCATCGATCGTAAGCCCCACAACCACGTCTCGCGACTTCAATGCAGTTCCCGGGAAGCTGATGACCACCGGCAGCTTGGCCACTTCCGGCTCCCATTTGCTGTCGTATTCTTTGGTGTATTTCGCCACCGGTGCGAGCACCTTGCCGCCGGAAACTTCCGCTTTCCACTCGCCAAAAGTCAGTTCGTCGCTGGGTACCAGTTCGAGTGCAGCCCCCTGGAGCGGCCCATAAATGGCTTTGCCGGTGATCTGCTGCCACCATGTGCCGGTCTCCTTGTCGCGCATAAGAAAATTCTGGTTGTTGATGCCTGCAAGATAAAAATGCAGCACCCTGCCGCTCGCCGTGCGCGTCCACACCAGACCGGTGTGACAGAGCGTTCAATAAGTAACCGTCACCGGCACGCCACCGACTACATCATTCACGATGTGGTGGTAGGCCATTTCGCTGATGGGATAAGCGCGCGCGTCGTTTCCGAAGCGCACCGCCATAATCATTTCGCCGGCATCGAGTTTGCTCTGCTCCTCAACCTGGAAACGCACGTCGTCCACCGGATGGAACATCCACTCGAAGTAGTTGATCCGCGCCATGACGGCAGAAAAAGTCACAAGCAACATGACGATCGTGAGCGCGACCCTGCGCCAGATGTCGACCGTGCGCCAAAGCACCAGCCCTAGCCCCAGGCATAGAAGGCCGGCGAAAAGCGCTGGCATGGGAGCTCGCTGGCGAATCGCCATGGCCCACCACAGCGCCCGTGGCGCTTGATAGGCAAAAGGCCGGATGACGATGGCGGGGAAAAAGAACAACCCGATCGTCACCAGCCCGGACAATGCAAACATCAACCATAGCCACGAAGAGCTTCGACGAAGTGGGTCCGCTGTCACGGAAATGAGCCTTCTGATTGCGTAGAGTCTGAAATCACTCCGCTTGAATCTGAGAATAGATTCTACCGAAGTCGGCGAGCGTGCGTGGCTTCGCGAAATCGATTCGCACAGACGCACTGTGCCTGAGGATAGTTGAGATGAGCTCAGTCCATGTGCTGGTGTCCCTGGCGCTCCACCGACCAAACGTCCTCCGGCTTCTCCTCGAAGGGATAGACGTGCACCATCCAGCCGAAAATCTGAGGGATGAATTTGCCGCCGGCTGCGCTACAGGCGTCTTGGGTCGCAATGGATCCCTTCAGGCCGAACTGTGGATTCGGGCCCGAGGCATCTTGTCTTTTCTCTGGTGGGGCCATGCATAGGTTCACGTGGGCGTGCCACTGCGCGATGCTGAGCGGAATGCGTGAGTCGAGATCGTTTTCGCTCGCATACTTGGGCGCTGTATACATGACGCCTATCAGCTTGTAGCCATCGCCCTGCTTCTCGTAGAGAAGCGACGTGGGATGATCGGGATTGAAGCTGCGGCTAGCCTCGAACCCATACCAGTAGTTGGTGAAGTGATACTGCTTCTGCGGCACGTTGGGCATGAAGATTTTGAAGCCGTCGGCCAAGGCGACTTTGTAGTCGCCGTATTTCTCCGCGACCTTGCGGGCGGCTTGTGCGACCTCGCCGGCTTTTTCCTGATCGCCCGGCTTGAGCTCGCGCAGCGCCGTCATTTTCATATGCGGGCCCATGTCCATGTGATGGCCCTCCATGGCGTGCATCGCGTGGGCGCTACCCTCGTTGCCCATGCCCGGCATGTCGTGCATGTCCGAGGCGCTCATGTTGGACATGTCATGGCTCGACGAACCGTTTTGTGGCTTTTGTTCCTGCGCGACAAGCCACGATGCCGCGAGAATCAATGCAGACACAGCGGAAATAGTTCGGGTTCTCATGCAATTCCCCACGTTCGTATCAACCCTGAAGCATAGCGATTGTTTCGGCAACGGAACGCGAGTTACTTTCAGTTACGGGAGTAATTCTGGTAATCGTGACAACTCGTGGCAAGAAACTCTCGTTCAGGGCACGACTTGAAGCCACTGCCCTTCTTGAAAAGCTTCCGGTAAGAAGAAGCACGTTCTGCGGAGCTTTGCTCCGCTGGAGGGCCGAGGGCGGCGGTCCCCACGTGAGTGATACGAAGCTTTCCCGTTGTTAAGCGGTGGTAGGAAGGCCCGCCTCGCCCAATCCAAGCGCCGCTACCACTCGCCGCGCAGCTTCACTCCCGGAACGAACGCAATCCGGAACCCCGATTCCGCGATAGCCATTGCCGGCAAGCGCCAGTCCCGGGAGTTGCGCCAGGCGACTGTCGATCCGCTGCAGGCGTTCAAGATGGCCGACGCCGTATTGCGCCATGGCGCCCTCCCAACGATAAATCCGTGTGAACTGCGGCTCTGCCGCGAGTCCGATGATTTGCCGCAAGTCTTCGCGCACACCGCTTAGAATTTCTTCATCAGAACGCCGCAGGACCTGGTCATTACCTGCTCCACCGATAAAACAGCGCAGCAAAGCCCGATCCGGCGGAGCACGATGAGGAAACTTGTTGTGCACAAAGGTCGCGGCCAACATCCGTTTGCCTTCGCTACGGGGAACCAGAAAGCCAAAACCCGGAGGCAGCGATGACCGCACTTTCTGATCGTAAACCAGATTCACCGTGATGGAAGACGTGTACTGGATGGCAGCCAGTTCCTTGGCAAGTTCCGCAGATGCAGCATGCAAAAGCTGCGCCGCCACGTGCGCCGGGGCGGCCAGAATCACGGCGTCGAACTGATCGGAGTCGTATCCTGCCGACACCATCCAGCCGCCGTCTTGCTTCTGCAGGCTTTGCACGACCGTTCCCGGGCGAAGCGACGAGGCCGGGAGACGGGAAACGAGCGTATCCACCATCTGCTGCATGCCGTCTTTCAACGACGTGAACAGGGGCTTGGCCGGACCGGCCGAAGCTCTCGCTATTTTTTGGCGCGTCGCCAACATGGCCCGTCCCAGGCTGCCATGGGTTGCTTCCATTTCTGCGAAGCGTGGCAGCACGGCTCGCACGCTCAACTGACTCGCCTCGCCTCCATACACGCCGGAAAGTAGAGGATCAGCGAGGCGATCGACCATCCCCGCTCCGTAATGACGTTTCACCATCTCGGCGACACTCTCGTCGTGGTCCGCTTTTCGCGGCGGATGAAACCACTCCTGCGCCATCCTCAACTTGGTGCTCGTCGAAAATAATGGCGACAAAACCGCGGGCAGGATCTTGGTCGGCACCATGAACATCAACCCGTCCGGAATAGCTACGAGCCTGCCTTTTACCAGAATGTAGGTTTTGCGGTCGGGATCATTGGAGCCGATGAGCTGATCGCCAAGTCCGATCTCGCGGCATAAATCACTTGCCCAGGGCTTTTCGGTGAGGAACGAATCCGGGCCGGCCTCGATCAGGCAGCCGTTTACATGTTCAGTGATCAACACGCCGCCAAACCGCGAACTGGATTCGAACAAGGCATACTCGAGCGGGGCGCCTTGAGCGCTCTGTTTCTCCAAAGCGAACGCCGCGGCCAGCCCCGAGATGCCTCCACCGACGATGGCAATCCGCTTCATCTTAGGTTGTGGTCAATCTCGAACGTGCGACATCAGCCAGCGCCTTCGCCAGCAGCGGCGAATCGTTCAGCGAATCGGCGCGCCACAGACGTAAGCCTTCTTTCTCGGCAAACTGTCGGAAGCCGATGTCGATGTCGTAAAGAACCTCCACGTGATCACACAGAAATCCTATAGGCTGAATGAAAACTCCGCTATGGCCTTTTTCCTTCAACCGCAGAATCGTGCTCTCCACCGTTGGGCCAAGCCATGCTCCGCCGGACATGCCCTGGCTCTGAAAGGCAAACTCCCAATCGGCAGACGGAAGCGAAGCTTGCTTTGCCACCAGCGAGGCCGTCTCCTTGGCCTGACTCTCATAGGGATCGCCCTCAGCGATGGTGCGCTGCGGAACGCTGTGAGCGGTGAAGATGATTGGAGCTTTCGCCCCCAGATCGCGGCATGCCCGCTCCCATCCCGCAGTCAGCTTCTGTGCAAACGCTTGAATCAGCAGCGGGTGATCGTGCCACGACTCCACGAATTCAATGCTAAAGGGAATACTGTTGTTACTGGTCAAAGCGGATCGATACAATCCAACGCTGGTGCGCGAGTTCTGCGGAGCCAGACAAATCACCCCAGCTCGAGTAACGCCATCGGACACCATGGTACGCACTGCGTCCGCTATGAACGGCTTCCAGTTGCGCATGCCAACATAGACAGGCAACCCGAGTTCCTGCGCCAGAAGTTCCCCTTGCTTAAGGGTCAACTCAGTCAGCGGCGATCGCCCGATCAGGCTGTAGCGATGCTTGACTTCCTCGATGACTGGCGGCGGCAGCGGCCGTCCTCCAGTGACTTGCAGAAGGAATTCCGGTACTTCGTCGACGGAATCCGGACTGCCGTGAGCCAGCAGAAGAACTGCACTCTTGGCCGGGTTGGAGGGTGCGGTCACGATGTTGTTCTTGGGGAATGTTCCTGCACGAACTTGGCCAGCGCTTTCACATTTTCGACCGGAGTCTCCGGGAGAATGCCGTGGCCGAGATTGAAAATGTGTCCGGGACGGCCGCCGGCACAGCGCAAAATTTCTTCTGCGCGCGATTTCAATAGCGGCCAATCGGAAAACAGCAACACGGGATCCAGGTTGCCTTGCACAGCGCCTTTGTTCCCCAAACGCTTCCATCCTTCATCAAGCGGAATGCGCCAGTCCAAGCCAATCACCTCCGCCCCCGTTTCCTGCATGGACGGCAACAGCGTGGCGCTGTCGGTACCGAAATAAATCACTGGAGCCCCGGTCTTCTGCAACAACTTCACCAATTTGGTGGTGTGCGGCAGGACAGAGCGGCGATAGTCATCCACACTCAAGCAGCCCACCCAGCTGTCGAAGATCTGAATCACGTCTGCACCCGCGCCCACCTGTTCGGCCGCATATACGGAGATGACGGCGACCAGCTTGCGCATCAGCTGATCCCAGATTTCCGGTGAGGAATACATCATTTTCTTGGCGTGAATGTAGTTTCGCGAGCCGCCGCCTTCAATCATGTAGCTGGCCAGAGTAAACGGAGCGCCACAAAATCCGATTACGGGCAGACGAGGTCCAAAGTGCCGGCACACTAGGCGTACAGCTTCCGATACATAGCCCAGTTCGGCGGCATGGCCCGTGCGCAGCCGCGCGACGTCTTCTTTTGTGCGCACCGGCTTCTCGATCACCGGCCCCTCGCCCGCCGAGAAATGAAATAGCAAACCCATGACCTCGAGCGGCAGAAGAAGATCGGCGAAGATGATAGCGGCATCTACGCCCAGAATCTCCGCCGCAGTGATGGTGACCTCAGCGGCGATGTCCGGCTGTTTGCAGATTTCGATCAGCGAATACTGTTTGCGCACCGCGCGATATTCGGCCATGTAGCGGCCAGCCTGGCGCATGAACCAGACCGGCGTACGATCCACCGGCAGGGCCTTGCAGGCTTTGACAAAGCGGGATTCGGGAGCGGACATGAATCATCAATGTAGCATTTTTGCGAGTCTGCAAAGAATGTGGGCTTGAGCAAACCAGGAACTACGCGGCCCTGATCTTCACTTGCTGCTATAACCGATTGGCAATAACATTGTGTATCCGGACCCACAACCGCAGCCGCCGAAGCTGCCCGACTATGAGCGATGCATCTTTCTCTTCTGAAGAGAAACGACCGGAACGGCGCGGGTACCGGCGCCTGAAGGTCAGTGTCCCGGTGGAAATGAACCTGGAGAGCAGCGAAACCCCGACCAGGGGGGCGACCTCCGATCTCAGCGGAGGCGGGTGCTATATCGAGACCATGTATCCCTTCCCGGTGGGAACCATCCTGGACATCAAGCTGCAACTCGAGAACACACTGCTGATTGCGGCGACTGTGGTGACTTGCGATCCGCAGGTGGGTAACGGAATTCAATTCACCAGGATGCTGCCCGAAGACCGGGAAGAACTGCAGATGTTTCTGGACGCGACCGAGCGAGCCCAAGAAGAGAAGTCTGAAACTTGAGCGGCCTTATTTCGCCATGGGCGCTGCTGCCGGCTTCATATCCGCGGCGGATTTCTGCAGATCAGTCACGGCTTTTGCATCCAACTGGTAGAGCGTCGGTTCGTTTTCCCGTTTGGCAGTGTAATTGTCGCCGCTTTTCGCGATCAGCACTTTCTCCGTCCGCTTGCCGTCGTTCGAGGTAACCGTCAATTCCAGCGATGGAGTGGCGAATCCGGTGTCGACGAACTTAGCCGCCGACAGGTCGCGCAAATTGTCGATCAGTGACTCAACTCCGCTCACATCCATTTTCTTGCTGCTTCCGTTCCACCAGTCGGAGCCGCTCCTGGTCAGGAAATAAGCCTTCGGCCCGTCGTGGATTTCGATCTTATTGGGATCATCGAAACCGAAGTCAAACAGCTTTTTGTTGCGAAAGTCGTCGGGGTCCTTGTCGAGCCCGGTTCCGACGCTGCTGGCCACTTTGTAGATCCCCGCAACGGCGCTCGACTTGGCATAGTAGTCGTCTTTATTCTTGCGGACTTGTAACTCTTCGGTGCCCGACTCGCCAGTCACTTTCGCGGTCGCAACCGGAGTCGCGGAAGCAAATGCCGCAGCAATCTTCTTGGTGTCTTGTTCGGTTCCACTCAGATCCATCCGCGCGTCGACCAGCGTGCGAACCAGGTCATCGACCTTGGATCCATCTGCCCGCTGCGGCTTCGGCTTTATGATCTGCCACTCGCTCTTGTTGCGCCCGAAGACGACATCCTGCTTTTTCGCTTCCAGTTCAAGCTGGCTGATCTTGTCCTGATCCACGGTTATCAAACGCTTGTCGCGTACATCATTCACGCCCTTGTCAATGCTGGTCCGCTCATAGCTGGCCATGGTGAACACTCGCGGATCGCCCCCCAGCTTGGCGTAGACCGCGTTGCCGGTAGGTGTGTTGTCTCCGATGAGCAGCTTGTACGTCTTTTGATCTTTCGCAGTCAGATCGGTTTCCAGCGGGGGATCGGCCAGGCCGTATTGGCTGAGATTAGTGGCCTTATCTTCCACCAAGCGCTCCGAACTCAGCGATGACAGCGTGGCGAGCATCCCTGAAACCGCCGTCTGGTCAACCGCGAGCGGTTGCGGCGCCGTCATCTGCCACTTGCCGGAACTGTTTCGGGCGAGCACCAGTTCGTCCGTGCCCTTTTTCTTGAGATCGATCTTCGCGATGTCGTCTTCCTTCAGGGTGAGGATCTTGGGGGGAACATCCGCGGAAGCTTCGCTCGTGTCGGCGGGTTTATGGTGGTTGGACCAGTACAGCCCCCCGATCAGGCCGGCCAGAATTACGGTTGCGACGATCAAGCCACTTGGTTTCATCCTTGCTCGACTTATCTCCTCTTCCACCAAACCGATACCCCGGTCACCACAACCAGGAGTGGCAACAGGAATTGGCTGGTGGTGCGCACCAACGTCAATTGTGCGTGCGTCAAAGTAATGCGGCGGTCTTCCTGTTCTTTGGGGCGAATGGAAATCAGGTCCTCGTCGGACCCCAGCCAGTCAATCGTATTCAACGCCAGGTCGCTGTTCCCGTTGAAGTTGATGAACGAATTCGCCGCCCAGGCTGAGCTTCCAACCACGACAAAGCGCCCCTGCGAATCTTGTTTCCCCGTGTTGTAAGTCCCGGCTGCCGCAATGGTCAGCGGCCCTTTTCGATTTTTCGGATCGTTGGTATCCACCTGCGGAGAGCTCAGATTATTCGTCGCCAGACTGGTGTCCGACGAGTCGAACAGCTTCTGCACCGTGGTTTTGTCGCCATTCTTGACGTCGAGCGAGCGAGCAAGGGGGAAGCCCGTGGCGGTTCCCTTCATGCCGTCAACGATGGCATGCGAGTCGTAGCTTCTTACCAGCGCCACTTGCGGACCCAGGCCCAGCAACTGGCCAATAGGATTCAAGTCCAGGATGAGATCTTTGTCCAGGGTCACGCCCCAGCTTTGCAAAAGCGCCGTGAGCGCGTCGTTATCGGCGATCTCCGAGCGGCCCAGCTTCAACGGGGGATCGACCATGATCAAAGCGCGGCCGCCGTCTTCGACGTATTTCTTGATGGCGTCGACTTCCGGCTGCTGGTAATCGCGCGTGGGCCCGCCGACCACCAGAACCGTACAGTCATTCGGGACCTCGGCCTTCTGCAGCAGATCAATCGACTTGGCGTCGTAACTGTCCTTGCCCAGGGTTTCCTTGAAACGCGAAAAGCCGTTGCGCTCCGAGTCGTCGATCTGATGTTCCCCGCTGCCGGCGACGAAGCAGACGGTGCGGGTAGTATTTTTCAAATCGCGGATGATGGCGCCGGTAATGCCCTCTTCCGTAACGCTCTTGGCCTCTTCTTTTCTCTCGCCCACCTGGACCACTGCGGTTCCCAGGTTCTTGATTCCAGCTTCGCGCGCCTTCTGCGGGTCTTTGTCCGGGTCGACGTATTCGACATGAATCTTCGGAGACAAGTTCTTGTATTCACCCAGCAGGTCCCGAGCATGTTCGAAACGTGTGCCCTGGTCGAAATAAGTAATCGTCGTATCCTGCTTGAGTCCTTTGACGATCTTCGCCGTCTGGTCGGAAAGGCTGTAGCGTTTATTCGAAGTCGCGTCGTAGGATTTGTTGTAACGGTCGGCGAGGTAGTTGGCGATTACGACGCCGGTCAGCACGACCAATACATAGACGACAGCATAGGCCGCGTATTTGGTTTGTCTCGCTTTGAGCAACCCGGTATTCACTCACGACCTCCAGCGCAGAGATTCCATGGAGCGAGTGGTGAAGAACAGCCCCAGGAAAATCACGGTAAGGTAAAAGATGGCATCTTTGCTGTCGAGCACGCCCTTGGCGAAAGACTCGAAATGGGTGATCACCGACATATAGGCCAATACCTGCGCCCAGCTTGCCGTTTCATATCCACTGGCCCACTCCAAAACCCAGAGCAGCAGGCAGACTCCGAAAGTGGCGGCGCCGGCGATGATCTGATTCTTGGTCAAGGTTGAAATGAAGGTACCAATGGCCAGCAATCCGCCCGCCTGCAGCAGCAAACCCAGATAACCGATAGCCAGGGGCTTCCAGTCGGGATTGCCGTACTTGAAAAGAAAGGCGAAGTTCAGGGCGGTGAAAAGCAACATGCTGGCATACAGCGTGAGCGCGGCCAGCCACTTTCCGAGAATGATCTCGACATCGCGAATGGGCGAGGTCGCCAGCAGCTCGATGGTGCCGGTCCGCTTCTCCTCGGCGAACAGACGCATGGTGATCATGGGAATGAAAAACAACCCAATCACGCTGGCGTTGGAGAGGAGCGGCCTTATCACTTGTTCGTTGAGGTTCATGGGGAACGCCTGGCCGCGCATTTGTTCCTCCATGCCAATCAGCACGAAGTAACCCAAGGCATTCCAGAAAAAGAACCCAAAAATCACCGCGAACATGGTCAGCAGCAGGTAGGCAATGGGGGAAACGAAGTAACTGTTCAGTTCCTTGCGCCATATGATCCAGATATTTCGCATTATTGTGCCCCCTTGCCGACGAGTTCGGGTGCGGGAGACTGCGCCTCTGCGCCGGTCAATTGCAGGAAGATTTCTTCCAGACTCATGGCGGCAGGCTTCAGTTCGTTCAAATCCCATCCCGCCTCTACCACGGCTCGGGCCAGATCGCCACGCACAAAGCCTTTCTGGCTCTCAACTTCAAACACGTTGCGGTTACCGTGGCTGGTTTTGAACTGTGCGCGGCTGACCCCGGCAACCTGCGCCAACCGCCGCTCCACAACCGTCCGATCCAGATCGCCATTTCTTCCGGCGATCTCCAGGAGCACCGACTCGGCCCCGCGGGCGCGGTTCTGCAGGTTGTGCACTGAATCCGTCGCCACCAGCTTTCCCTTGTTAATGATGATGACCTGCTCGCAGGTCTGCTCTACTTCCGGCAGGATGTGGGTGCTGAGAATAATGGTGTGGTCGCCCGCCAGGCTCTTGATCAGGTCGCGGGTTTCGTTGATCTGCTTGGGATCGAGTCCCGCGGTCGGTTCATCCAGAATCAGCACATCCGGATTGTGAATGATGGCCTGCGCCAGCCCCACGCGTTGACGATAGCCTTTGGAAAGCTTGCCTAGCAGCTTGTTCTTGACGTCCGCGACGGCGCACCGCTCACAAACGTAGTCCACCTGTTTGCTGAGATCGGCGCCCCTCAGCCCTTTCAACCTGCCGACGAAGGCCAGATACTCCGCCGTCTCCATCTCCGGGTAGAGCGGAGGCGTTTCCGGCAGGTATCCGATGCGTTTCTTAACCTCCAGAGGCTGTTCGAGCACATCAAAACCCGCCACAATGGCGGCGCCCGAGGTAGGTGGCAGAAAGCAGGTCAACATGCGCATGGTCGTCGTTTTCCCAGCGCCGTTCGGCCCGAGAAAACCCACAATCTGACCCTTTTGCACGTCAAAGGAGATATGGTCTACGGCAGTATTACGCGCATACCTCTTGGTAAGGTCTTTAACTGTGATCATATGAATTTCTTGCAGAAGAGGTGTTGCCAAACATCGTGAAACGACCCATCCTTGAACACTTCCGAGGTGAACCTATATGTTAAGAAGTACGCGGCAATTATGTCAAACGGGGCGCCAAGCAATTTCCCACGGGAGCGTGTATGAAATACCGCACATTCGGCCGTACCGGATTTGAAGTCAGTGACATCGCCTATGGGCTGTGGGGGATGAGCGGCTGGAGCGGGTCGGATGACCGTCAATCGCTCGAATCTTTACAGTTGGCGGTCGACCTGGGCTGCAACTTCTTTGATACCGCCTGGGCATATGGCGCCGGCAAGAGCGACGGCCTGCTCGGCCGGATCATCGCCAAGAATCCCAAAAAACGCCTGTATGCCGCCTCCAAGATTCCGCCGATGAACGACAAATGGCCCGCTTCCCCGAAAGACAAGTACGCCGAGGTCTTCCCTGCCGACCACGTTTTCAAGTATGCGGAGCTTATCCGCGAGAAGCTGGGGACAGAATCGATCGACGTGTTGCAATTTCACGTGTGGGACGATAGTTGGACTTCGGAACCCGAGTTCCGCAAGACGGTCGAGAAGTTGAAAGCCGACGGCTTGATCCGCTTCTTTGGCCTGAGCCTGAACCGCTGGGAGCCGGAAAATGGTCTCAAAGCCATTCGCACTGGACTGGTGGATGTGGTGCAGGTGATCTACAACATCTTCGATCAGGCCCCGGAAGATAAACTGCTTCCGCTGTGCCGCGAGCTCAACATCGGTGTGATCGCCCGTGTACCGCTGGACGAGGGCAGCCTGAGCGGTAAGATGACACTGCAAACTAAATTTCCCAAGGACGACTGGCGCTCCTTATATTTTGGTGCGGAGAATCTCAAGAACACGGTGGCGAGGGTCGACAAGCTGAAACCGCTGGTGCCCAAGAATATGACCCTGCCGGAGATGGCGTTGCGCTTCATTCTTTCTAACCCGACGGCGCATACCACCATCATCGGGATGCGCAAGCCGGATCACGTGAAGGAAAATATAGCCACCAGCGATGCCGGCCCGCTACCGGGAGATCTTCTGCAAAAGCTCAAGGCGCATCGCTGGGACCGCAAGCCACAACGCTGGTCGGATTGACGGTCTACGTTCGTCATTGCGAGGAGCGCGGTGACGAGGCAATCTGCGGTTTACCGCTGATATCGGCGGCAAGCAGATTTCTGGCTACGCTCGAAATGACAACCGTGGTGGGTTGGTTAGAATTTTGGGGGCGCTAGGCGCACTGCTGCTCCGGCAGGTTTGAGCCGTACTCGGCGCTGAGAGTGCCTTCTGTAGTGATGCGGGTGGCTTTGGAAATTTCCTTGGCCATTTTGAGGCCGGCTTCGGTGGCGCCGAGTGGTTCTTCGGCAGAAATTGCCGAGCTTGCCGCGAGGGTGAAGAGCAGCGCGTCTTCCTGCTTCTCAAAATAAACCACCACCTGACTCGCCGCCATCGCAGTACCTCCTGGCTCCCGCAAACTTACCCCGCTTCCTGGATGATAGGCCGAAATCCGACCCCCGTGGGGGTATCTTTCTTGGTGCGCAGGACTCGAAAGTGCAAGGTCTGTAAATTCAGACACTTTCAGGGGCCGGGCGTCACAATCGCGACCTTGTTCACACCGCTGCAGGCCAGGTAGATACGACCATCAGGCGCTACTGCCATGTTTCGCACCACGCCGCCACCGGACGGGATACTTTCCCTGGCGAAGGTCCTGGTTTTCGGATCAAAGCGCACCAGCATATTCGGCTTTAGCCCGGACTCGACGTACCAGACCATGCCGTCTGCCGTCACCGCAATTCCATAGGGCTCTGAGTTGGCTCCGCCCGGCGATGCCCACTCCTCCGCACGGCTGGTCGCCGGGTCGAAGTGTCCCAAATACCCGCGTTCAAAATCGGAGTAGTAGATTGTCCCATCGGGAGCGAGAGCCAGGCGCCGTGGCCGAGCTCCTTGTGGCAACGGATACTCCCGAATCGCCATCGTCTGAGGGTTGATGCTGGCCAGCCGGTTGGTACCAAACTCGCAGAAAAAGGGCACGCCCTGCCGGGTTACAACAATTCCGTACGGAACCGCACGAGGCGTCGGCGTTGCTTGTAACCGGATTTCACCCGTCTTCGGGTCGAGACGTCCGATATTGCTCGACTCTTCCGTGGTAAACCAGAGAATACCGTTCTGGTCGAAGACCGGAGTGTGCGGGTCTACATCGTGTTTACCCTGTGCGCGATATTCCGTCACCTCGCCGGTTTTCGGATCAAGCTTTCCCACGTAGCCGGCGGAGATCGCCGTGAACCAGATGTTGCCGTCGTGGTCGGCAACCAGCCCGTGCGGCCCGGAATCCGGCGTTTTTAGGGGATACTCCCGGAATTGCCCGGTGCTGGGATCGAGTCGGCCCAGCTTGTTGGCTCTCTGTTCGGTAACCCAGAGCGCGCCGTCGGAGCCAACGGCGGGGTCGTGGGGGCGGGCGTTCGCAGTAGGAATGTCGTACTCCTTGATGTCAACCGAAAGGCTACCGGCCGCGGCCAGGGCGGTAGCAGCGATCAGTACTTGCGGGAGGCTGAGAAGAGGCCGGATTCGCATGGATCACCCTATTGAGAGTACCTTGATTGGAAGATACACCTAAATCCGAGGCCATGGGGCGTCTTCGGGATCGCCGGCACGCCAGCCTCCGGTTGTTCCGCGAATTTCCGCTGTGGTAGCATCCATAGTTTCGGGCAGGCTGCCCGACGTTGGCCTATAGACTGTCCTCTTGCTTGTCCTTTATGGGCCCGCCGTAGTGACGACATGCAGATCCTGAAACTGCCGAGCTAGCTTCGCCTGGACAGCCGGCAGTTGTCCTACGTGGTCTGTGTTAAAGGAGTCATCCGTGAAAGTTTACGAAGGGGCAAACATCCGTAATGTAGCTGTGGTGGGGCATGGGAGAGCGGGGAAAACCTCGCTGGTGTCGGCTATGTTGCAAACCGCCGGCGCTACGCAGCGGTTGGGCCACGTGGACGACGGCACCGCGGCCACCGACTACGACGACGAAGAAATCGCCCGCAAGATGTCGATTTCCGCGGCTCTGGCGTACGTGGAGTGGGGGAAAACGAAGATCAACATCCTCGATACCCCCGGCTTCAACATGTTTGTCCACGAAGCCAAGATGGTGCTGCCCGTAGTCGACGCTGCCATCGTGGTGGTAGATGGTGTGGCCGGCGTGGAGGTTGTGACCCAGAGAGTTTGGAACTACTGCGAAGAGTTCAAAACGCCGCGCCTGATCATCGCCAGCCGTATGGATCGTGAACGCGCCGACGCCTCCCGAGTACTGGATTCGCTGACCAATGCTTTTGGCCGTACCGTGATTCCGCTGGAACTTCCCATCGGCAGTGAGAAGAATTTCACCGGCGTCGTCGACCTGGTCAACATGAAGGCTTATACCTATGAGTTAGGCGGAAGCGGCAAAGGCAAAGAAGGCGAGATTCCCGCGAATCTGAAAGATCAGGCCCAGGCGGCGCATGAAAAGCTGGTGGAAATGGTAGCGGAAGGCAACGACGCGCTGATGGAAGAATTTTTCGAGAAGGGAACTATCCCTGAGGAGCATCTGATTCCCGCGCTGCATGAAGCCATCCGGGAAGACAAGATTTTCCCTGTCATCTTCGGCTCCGGCCTGGGGAATATTGGGGCTGACCGGGTGATGGATTTCATCGTCGACTACACGCCTGCGCCATCCGAGCATGAATGGGTGCAAGGGGAAGTAGTCTCGTCCGGTAATGGCGAGCCGCCAAAGCGGCACGAAACCGATGCCGAACCGGTCTCACTTTACGTGTTCAAGACTGTCAATGATGTCTTTGCCGGGCGCATTTCCTACTTCAAGGTTTTTTCCGGCGTGCTCAAAAACGATGCCTCGCTGCAGAACTTCACCAGGAATTCGCCGGAAAAGCTGGCCCACATCTCCATCATGCAAGGTAAGACGGCAGTGCCAGTAACCGAATTGCACGCAGGCGACATCGGCGCAGTGGCTAAGCTGAAAGACACTCTGACGGGCGATACCTTGGGTGATAAGTCGGCGCCGATTCAATATCCCAAGGTTCATTTGCCCGAGCCTGCGATCACGTTTGCTATCGAACCCAAGAGCCGCGCCGACGAGGACAAGCTGGGCCCCAGCATTCACAAGCTGATGGAAGAAGATGCCATGCTGCGCTTCTTCCGCGACCCACAGACCAAAGAATTCCTCATCGCCGGCACCGGTCAGCAGCATATTGAAGTCGTGGTGGCGAAGATGAAGAAGCGCTACCACGCGGAAGTGAATTTGAAGGCGCCCAAGGTTCCTTACCGCGAAACCATTCGTGGCAAGGCCGACGTACAAGGCCGGCATAAGAAGCAGACCGGCGGGCACGGGCAGTATGGCGATTGCAAAATCAAGATGGAACCTCTGCCGCGCGGTGGTGAGTTCGAATTTGTAAATGATATTTTCGGCGGCGCGATCCCGCGGAATTTCATTCCGGCGGTGGAGAAGGGCATCAAAGATGCGGCCGGGCGCGGTTATTTGGCCGGATTTCCGGTAGTCGACTTTCGCGTCATCCTCTACGACGGGTCCTATCATGACGTGGACTCGAACGATTTGTCCTTCCAGATGGCTGGCCGCATCGCTTTCAAGAAGGCGATGGAAGTGGCCAAGCCGACGCTGCTGGAGCCCATCATGCACGTCGAAATCACCGTGCCCGACGAATTCGCCGGTTCGATCATGGGCGATTTGAACAGCCGCCGCGGGCGCATTCAGGGCATGGACAACAAGGCCGGCAACACCATCGTCAAATCTGAAGTTCCAATGGCGGAGATGCTGACCTATGGTGTCGATCTGACTGCCATGACCCAGGGCCGCGGCAGCTTCAACATGGAAATGCATCACTACGATGTGGTGCCGGGCCAGCTGCAGGAGAAAATCATCGAGAAGGCGAGAGCCGCCAGAGGCGACGTAAAGGAAGAAGAGGAGTGAGATGGGCCGCGAAGCTCGGCGTGATCAGAATGCGTATCCCGCTGGGTTTGTATCTCGGTGTCGTAGTCATAGTCTCATTCAGCCTGGTTGCCTGTAAGAAACATTCTCCGCCGCCGGAAACACCCCTGGAACCTTACGTTCCCGCCCCCGGTGCGGTCGGATTCGATATTTTCCCCGTCGGCGGCTCAGACACCTCGCAGAACTGGTTGGCTGCCTATACCGATATGGACCGGAGCACCAGATTCCGCATCGAATTAGGTCCGGCGACTGCTCTGGAGGACAAACCCGGGGCAACATCTGTGGGGCGAGGAAAGCTGGTCCGCGAGTCCGATTCCGACCCGATCCCCTTTTTGCAAAGCCTGCAAACCGCTTTGCAGGCCAGACATCTGCCGACAAAGACAGTACAAGTGGACGTGTTGCCTTTTGATTACGTAGTTCTCGGCCAGAATCAGAGCCGCTCTCCCGACGATAGCTTTCGAGGTACGCCGGGGGGAAATTGGACGGCGCTCAGAATCTCGTTCGAGAAGGGTGAAGTCTTTCTGAACTTTAACCCCATCGCTCATAAAGCCGAGTTCGCCATCAAAGATCCCGCCTCTGGCGACGTAGTCCTGGCCGAGTTGGCCAAGGTCCTGTGAGCGCAGCCGCGACGTAAAGTCGTTTTCTAACCTTCTGCTTTAGCCATCGCTTGGCTGCGTTCTCTTTTTCCTGCTAAACTGCGGGAACCGCAAAGGCGGCCTTGTTCTTTCTCAAAATTATTGGGTTCGCGCAGCCTCGTCGGTCCGACGAGATGGGAAGCGGGTGAGAATCCCGCGCTGCCGCGCAACTGTGAGCGAGGAAACCGACAACCGGTCACTGGGAAATTTCCTGGGAAGGCCGGTTGTGAATTCCGGATGGACCAAACCATCCTGACTCGCCAAGCCAGGAGATCGGCGCGAACCTCCGACAGCAATTCCTTTCGCGTGTAAAGGAGGAGTGATGCGTTTTTCTCTGGTCTCCTTGTCCCTGGTAGTGCTGCTGGCGGCAGCTTCCGCCGACGAACTCAGAATCAAAGTTGTCGATCCTCAATCCAAGCCTGTTAGCGGCGCTCAAGTCGAGCTTCTTCCAGCCGCTAACGAAGCCCCGAAGGCAGTGCAAATCACCTCCGCCGAGGGATTGGTAACTTTTCATAACCCTTGTGACCATTGCCGGGTTACCGTGCTGGCTCCTGGTTTTGCAGCCCGGGCGCTCGACGTAGTCTCCTCAGCTGAAGTCCTCACCCTCAAGCTCGCAATTGCAACCGCTACGGAAACAGTAGTGGTGACCGCCACTCGCAGTCCGGTCCCTGAAGACTCCGCCGGGGCAGAGGTGGAGACGCTGACTCGCGGACAATTGACCACCATGCACCCGGTCGCGGCTGACGACGCGCTCCGCTTTCTCCCTGGGGTAGTTTTCGGAGCTACCGGACAACGCGGGGCGTTGACTTCGATGTTTGTGCGCGGGGGCGACTCGACCTACAACAAAGTGATTGTCGATGGCGTAACCATCAATGAGACCGGCGGCTTTTTCGACTTTGGAACCCTGCCTCTCACCGAGGCGGACCGGCTGGAATTTGTGCGGGGCGCGCAAAGCACGCTGTACGGATCGGATGCGATGACCAGCGTCACGCAAGTCTGGACTCGCACCGGAAGCACGGCCATTCCCGAGTTGCAATTCGGCGCCGACGGAGGCAACTTTGGCACCGCGAACGGATACGCTGCGCTGGCCGGCGCTCGCGGCCGCTTCGACTACGCTTTATTTGGCGATCAGTTCAACACCAACGGACAGGGAATAAACAATGCGTACTCGAATTCCCTGGAGGGCGCCAACGTTGGCGCGGCGCTCAGTGATCAGGTTGCACTGCGTGTGCGCTTCCGTCATTCCAACAGTTTCACCGGGTTGCCGGGTGCATGGGACTTCAACGGAGCCACGCTGGAGCCACCCGATCCCAACGAATGGAAGCAACTCAACAACCTGCTGGGCTCAGTCGAACTCACGGTGAGCGCTCCGTCGGGCTGGCAGCACCACTTCACCGGCTTCGAGTATAACTACCGTTATCAGGACGTGAATCTCACTGGCGATACCGATCGCGTCGATGATTTTCCGACCCACGCCAGCGACCACATCAATCGTGCCGGAGTTGAATATGAGGGAAATTATCTGGAACGCGCCTGGGCACAAACTACCTTTGGTTATCGCTTTGAGGACGAGAACGGAATCATCGGCGATCTGGACTATCCGCCCTCAACCCACGGCGTCCGCCTGAATGATGATGTTTACGCGCAGCAGCAAATCACCTGGAAACGGCTGTCGGCGATTGCCGGTGGACGATTTGTCCACAACGGCGCTTTTGGCAACACCGGGGTTCCTCGGGTGGCTTTGACCTTGCTGGCTCTGCGCGGAGGTCAGGTCTTTTCGGGAACACGCCTGCGGTTCACTTACTCCGGTGGATTCAAGGAGCCGCGTCTCGAGGAGACGTTCGCGGGCCCTCCCTTCAGCGTGCCCAACACCGCCCTCAAGCCGGAGCGCACTCGGTCGTTCGAAGCAGGATTTGATCAGGGCCTGCTCGCCAACCGTTTCGCGTTCACCGCCACTTACTTCAATAACCTTTTCTACAATCGCATCGACTACGCCAGCAACCCGGTAACCTTCATCGGCCAGTACGTGAATGTCGATAAGTCGTTCGCGCAAGGAGCCGAGGTTGGGTTTCGCGGGCAGATCAGTTCACGGCTGTCTCTCAATTCGGCGTATACCTATACCTCGACTCAAATCCTGGCCGCGCCCGAATGCACGCCGGCAAATTTCTGCGATCCCACTATTCTGGGCGTGGGACGGCCCTTGCTGCGCCGCCCGAAACACAGCGCGACCACGCTCCTCAGCTATCTGGGAAACCGGTGGGGTGGAACCCTGGGAGGAAGCTTCGTAGGCCGGCGCGTAGACTCCGACTTTTCGGGCTTCGGCATCGACCACGCCGCCGGTTACGTGCGCGTGGACGTGGGCGGCTGGTATGCCCTCAACTCCAGAATGACGGCCTATGTCAACGTGGAAAATGCTCTTGACCGGCACTATAACGAAGTCGTCGGCTATCCGGCTTTAGGGGCAAATTTTCGGGCTGGAATGAGGTTCCGAATCGGGGGTGAATGAGACAGAGATGTTCTCAGCAGGCTCTGTGGGAGTTGTTGAATCACAGGGAACGCTGAGACAAGTTCACTAACCCTTGGAACTGGTTCGGGCGCCCAGCCCTGCCTGTTCTCCGCTTGCCGCCCGGACTCGTAAAGGAGAGGAAACTTTGGTTCGTGCGTGATGGTTTCCGCCCGGAGACGCGCAATCGCTGGCCAGGGGCATGGTTGCGGCGGAGTGATTGCCTTCATACTTGCTGCGGGCCAGAAGCAGTTTTTCGAGATCCTGCTCTCCCAGCGGCTGCTGCCGCCCCAGACAGTGGGTCACCAGCGCAATTTGCGCAAAGTGTTCAACCGTTTCCATCTTCATGTAGGCGTGGTGCAGGGTGTCCGCATAGGTGACGACACCGTGGTTCGACATCAGGATGGCATCATATTGCGGAATCAGAGGTTCGAGCGACTCACATAGCTCCGACGTTCCTGGAGTTCCATACTTGGCGAGAGGGATGGACCCGAGGCCAATGACTACTTCGCAAACCAAAGGTTGATTCAGCGCCATTCCTGCCGCGGCAAACCCGGTTGCCGTGGGCGGGTGGGCGTGGACGATGCCCCGCACATCGGGGCGCAGCTTGTAAATCAGCAGGTGCATGGCAATCTCGCTGGAAACACTATGCCGTCCTGTGATTCGCCGCCCGTTCGGATCAACCACTACCATGTCCGACGTGCGCAGCGCGCCTTTGCTCATAGCCGTTGGCGTCGCCAGAATGCGCTCCTCATCCAGGCGCACCGACAGGTTGCCATCCATCGCAGCCACGTAGCCGCGCTGGTGCAACATCCTGCCGAAGGAGACGATTTCGCGCCGGTATTCCCGTTCTCTAGACATAAACTCGAGGGACGCTTGGGGGAGTGGACTGTTCGGTATGGTAAACGACGCGGGCGTGCAAAACAATCGGGTTGTTCATCGATTTCACGGTTCGGTTGACTTCCTCTACGCGCTTCCATTCTCGGACCTCTTCGTCTCCGTTGCCGATCTTTGCGCTCCAGCATGGGCCGGAATCTATAATGCTGAGGCGTGCTGGTTTCCGAATTCGATTACTGTCTTCCTGTCGGCCTCATAGCCCAGGAACCGCTAGCTAAGCGGTCCGCCTCCCGTTTGCTGCACCTCAGCCCGGGCTCGGTTTCCCCGAAAGATTGCCTCTTCCGCCAGTTCCCCGAGCTGCTCCGGCCTGATGATCTGGTCGTTTTCAATAACACGAAGGTTCTACCCGCGCGACTGTATGGCCGCCGCAGCGGGATCCGGGCACAGGCTTTGAGCTCACACAATCCGGCGGCTCGGGAGTTCCTTAAGGGACGGGTCGAAGTGCTGCTGACACACCAGCTCTCTCAGGAGCCAAATATTTGGGAATGCCTGGTGCGGCCTGGACGAAAGATTGGCGTTGGCGAGCAGTTGTTTTTTGGAGAGCATGACGAGTTGCAGGCCGAGGTTACGCGCCGCGGCCTGTTTGGTGAGCGCCAGATTCGTTTCTCATCGGAAGGGGATTTCTTCACCCTGTTAGAGCGCATTGGGCATGTTCCACTGCCGCCGTACATCGACCGCCCGGATCAGACGGACGACCGTGAACGCTATCAAACCATTTATGCCCGCGAGCGCGGATCGGTTGCGGCGCCGACGGCGGGTCTTCACTTCACCGCCGAGGTTCTTGACCACATGCGAGCCCGAGGCATTGAGACGGCGGAGGTTACGCTCCACGTCGGTCTCGGTACTTTTCAGCCGGTGCGCGTGGAACGGATCGAAGAACACAAGCTGCATCGCGAGCCCTACTTCATTTCAGAAGAAGCTGCAGCAAAGATCAACCGGGCCTTGGATTCCGGCCGACGGGTGGTAGCGGTCGGGACGACGACAGTGCGCACTCTGGAGCACGCGGCTGCTCGGGAGCACCGGGTTCGGGCCGGCAGCGGTGAAGCGGACCTCTTCATTTTTCCCGGCTATGAATTCCGCATCGTCGGCGCGCTGCTTACCAACTTCCACCTGCCCCAGTCGACATTGCTCATGCTCGTATGCGCGTTGGGAGGGAAAGAGCGGGTAATGGAGGCTTATCACTATGCCGTCACGAACCGCTATCGCTTTTACTCTTACGGCGATTGCATGTTGGTTGAGTGACGAATTCGTGCGCCAAAAGACTAAACTTCTGCTCGGCACGGCGATATACTCCTCCTTCGGAGAAGAAATGGGTACAAAGATTCTGTCCCATCAAGTCCCCCTCGGAACCTTCGTCGCCGAATTGCGGGACTTCCCTGAATCGGCTTTCAACGGCACCGAGCAAATCGCCGGCTTTCTGCGCCGGACTCCGGTGGTCCCGGATACTCTCGCGCCCTACCTCACATGGGACCGGCAGCATTACACCCGGAATCTCATCGACAAAACGCCGCTTTACGAGTTGATCGCCATCTGCTGGGAGGTCGGTCAGGCGAGCTCGGTTCACAATCACCGCGATCAGAATTGCTGGATGACGGTGCCGATGGGCCGGCTGCTGGTAGAGAATTTTCGCGTGATCTCCGAGGAGCTGCAAAGAGGCCAGTGCCGGCTGGCTCCGGCCGAGTCTGTGGAGATGAATCCCGCCTGTCCCTGCGCCGTGGATCCCCTGCAGCCGGTGCACCGCGTGTGCAATCCGCGCGAATTCAACCAGCGGGCAGTCAGCCTGCATGTCTATTCGCGGCCCTTCGACAGTTGCGTAGTCTATTCGCCGGAGCAAGGCACATGTGGCGAAATCAAGCTGCACTACACCACGGAGTACGGCAAACCTGTAAAGGTGTAATGTAGGCGTGATCGCCCCCGCACGTGCTTCAGTTTCGTTGCAGTCCCGCGACTACGATTTCAAGAATCGGGACGAAGATTCTCCGGTAATCAAGTATTTTTTAGACGGTGTAAAACAGAAAACTGAAGCATCCGAGAGCTATCGCGACAAGGGAGATAGGCGAAACCTTTTCCTTGATTGCCGCGACGACGCCAGCGCCGACCGACGCAAGGACTGAACAACCACCTAACGTAGGCGCCAGAGTATGCGTAAAATCCGTCACATGGTGGACCCGATATTGGTACTGAGTGTAGCTGCCGATCGCGACCGACATTCCCACCGTTATCGCCAGTGACAAGATGCTCCATGTATGCCGTCTGATCATGTCACCTGCGTCTCCGTCTGCTCCAATAATCCCACTAACTCCTCCAAACTCCAAGCGTGGTCAAGCAAATTCAAAACAGCCCACTACCAATTCTTCCTTGCCAACGGCCCATGTCCATCCTGCGCTACACTAATTTCTTGTCCCCCCGAAGTACATCGACGGCGACAGTCGCGCACGCACCGCAGAACGGCCCGGCTGACTCCCGGCGCATTTTTCTGATCGACACCATGTCGTTCATCTTTCGCGCCTACCATGCCATGGCGCGGCAGCGTGGCATGTCGACGAAAACCGGCGTACCAACCGCCGCGACGTATGTTTTCGTCAATATGCTGCGCAAATTGCGCGACGATTTTTCTCCGCTATATCTGGCTGCGGTTTTCGACGTCGCCGGCCCCACGTTTCGCGACCAGCAAGCTGGAGCTTTCACCAGCGTCCGCAAATTCGACCTGAAAACCCAGACTTTTCAGGAAGTCGAATACCACGGTTACAAAGCCAATCGCAAGGAGATGCCTGCCGAACTGGCACAACAGCTGCCCTATATCCGTCGGGCGCTCGAAGCCTATCGCATCCCCATTCTCGAACTTCAAGGCTACGAGGCGGATGACGTCATCGGCACTTTGGCGCGCAAGGCCGAAGCTCAGTCTTACGGCGTCTATGTGGTCTCCAGCGACAAAGATATGCTGCAACTGGTGAACGATCACGTATGGGTTCTGAATCCGCCAAAGGATAATCTGATCTGCGACGCCCAGAAGGTTGAAGAGATCCTGGGCGTCCCTCCCGAAAAAGTCGTGGATGTGATGGCGCTGCGCGGTGATGCGATCGACAACGTGCCGGGAGCGCCGGGAATCGGCGACAAAGGGTCAGTCGAGCTGATCCGGCGTTTCGGCAGTGTCGAGCAGGCGCTGGATCGTGCGGCAGAGGTGGAAAAGAAAACCTATCGCGAATCCCTGCAAAACAATCGCGGCAACATCCTGCTGAGCAAACAGTTGGTCACCATCGACTGCAACGTTCCCATTGAATTGGACGTTGATGCGATGAAAGCCGGTGAGCCAGATATCGAAGCCTTGCGTCCACTTTTCACCGAGTTGGAGTTCACATCGCTGCTGAAGGATCTTTTGCCGGTTGTTTCGGTGAGCGAGGCACACTACTCGGAAGCGAAGTCCCCAGCCGACATTGAAGCAGTCTTGCACGCAATCGCGGCTGACGGCGTGCTGGCCGTGGCGGTCGAGAGTGAGACTGAAATTCCCGAGGAAGAAGAGGCCGAAGAGGACGACTCGGCTGAGCGCACTCTGCCTCTCACCGCCGAACCGGCCCACACATCCCGGCCAAGGAGCATCGCAATCTCTGCGGCTCCCGGCACCGCAGTCAACGTGCGGTCCGATGTGAATGATGCCGTTTCCAGGTTGAACGCCGCTCTCGCCGATGCCAGCCTGCCTAAGGCCATGCACAACTGGAAGGCGGCTACCCACGTCCTCGACAAACTCGCTGTCCCGCTGAATGGCTTGCAGCACGACCCGATGCTGTATTCCTATTTGCTCGATCCTACGTATTCCTCGCATCGCGTGGCCGATGTCGCGCTGCGGCGCTTCAATCTCAAGCTTGGCGGAACTCTGCCCGAAGTTGCAGATATTACGGGAAGGCTGGCCGTCGCGCTACGCCACGAAGTAGAAGAAGCTGGGTTGGCGAAACTTTACGAAGAGATTGATTTGCCTTTGGTGCCGGTGTTAGCTCGCATGGAGCAAGCCGGCGTGAAGATTGACCGTAGCGCCCTGGCTGATATGTCGTCGCGCCTCGAAGGTCAAATTGATGCTAAGGCAAAACAAATCTACGACTGCTGCGGGATGGAGTTTAACATCAGCTCGCCCAAGCAGCTTGGCGACGTCTTGTTCAATAAGCTGAATTTGCCCAAGCCGGTGAAATATGGCAAGGGCAAGACCATCTCGACCGCGGTCGATGTGCTGGAAAACCTGGCGGCGACTCATGAAGCCCCGCGACTGGTGCTCGAGTACCGGCAACTCACCAAACTGAAATCAACTTACGTTGATGCGCTCCCCACGTTGCTGAACCCGGCGACCGGTCGTCTCCACACTACGTTTGATCAAACCGGAACCGCGACTGGACGGCTCTCCTCGGCAAATCCCAACCTGCAGAACATTCCCATCCGCACCGAACTGGGCCGTGAGATTCGCGCCGCGTTCACCGCCGAGCCGGGTCATGTGCTGCTGGCGGCGGACTATTCGCAGATCGAACTACGCCTGCTGGCGCACTTCTCCAAGGATCCATTGCTGGTCGAGGCCTTTCGTCGCGGCGACGATATTCACACCTTAACCGCCTCGCAAGTATTCGGCGTGCCGCCGCTGATGGTCACGCCCGATCACCGGCGCCAGGCAAAAGTCGTGAACTTCGGCATTGTCTATGGCCTGTCGGCGTTCGGGCTGTCGCAGAGTCTGGGCATCGAGCCTGCCGAAGCCAAGCAGTTCATCGAAGCTTACTTCGAGAAATACAAAGGTGTACGGGCATTCATCGAAAAGACTCTCGAAGACGCACGCCGCGAAGGGAAAGTTCGGACACTCTTTGGCCGCACCCGGCCGATCCCGGATATTAACAGCAAGAATTTCAACCTGCGCGGCTTCGCCGAGCGCACCGCGGTCAACACCCCGCTGCAAGGCACCGCCGCAGATTTGATCAAAATTGCGATGATTCGCATCGATGGAGCTCTTCGGGAACGGGAGCTCAAGTCGACCATGACCCTGCAGGTCCACGATGAATTGGTCTTTGAAGTTCCCGAAAGCGAAGTCGACGAAATGCGCACCCTGGTGCGGGGGCAAATGGAGAATGTCCATCTTCTGGGTGTGCCATTGCTGGTAGAGATAGGGGTGGGGCCGAACTGGCGGGACTTGGAATAAGCGCGCCTGGCCACCTTTGATAAGTCAGCGCCGCTCAGCCTCCCGTTCCGCGGCTTCACGCAGCATTCTGCGTTCGCGTAAGCCGGCAATTTTTCGCGCCCGGATCAGCCGGCGCAAGCCAAACCAGTAGAAAAACCCGCCGAGGACGGCAATCGCCGCTGCCAAGAGCGCCAGGTTCCAGATCGCGGAGAGATTGCTGAGCAGAGTTGTCATAGGAGCGGAATTTGCATACCTGGCGGGATCAGGCTCCGAGCGCTTTCCTGATCGCGTCAGCAATGTCTTTGGCCAGGGCCCGCATCTTTTCTTCCGACTCCGCTTCCACCATTACGCGTGCCAGCGCTTCCGTACCTGAGTATCGAACCACCACGCGGCCGTTGCCATCGAGCTCGCGCTCGGCCGTCTGGATGGCCTGATGAATCTCTTGTACATCGGCAAATGGTGTCTTTTCCCGCACACGGACGTTTTGAATGGTCTGAGGAAATACTTTCAAGTCGCCGATCAATTCCGCCAGCGGCTTCCGGGTGCGCGACATAATTTCCATCACCCGCAAGGCAGTCAGTAGGCCGTCCCCTGTCGTGGCCTCGCCGTCGCGGAAGATGATGTGTCCGGATTGCTCGCCGCCCAGCGTCGACTTCGTTTTCAGCATCTCCTCGAGCACGTACTTGTCGCCGACATTGGCGCGCAGCATACGAATACCGGCCTTGCGCAGCGCAATCTCCAGGCCCATATTCGACATGGTCGTAGCCACGACGGTCGAACCCGCCAGAACACCCTGCGTCTGCATATCGCGCGCCACCACCAGCAGTACGGCATCGCCATTCACCACTTGGCCATCAGAATCGCAAAAAAGCGCACGGTCGGCATCGCCGTCGAAGGTGACTCCCAGGTCGAATTGGCCTCGCTTTTCAGCGACCATCCGGGCCAGGACTTGCGGGTGCAAGGCGCCACAGTTCTCATTGATATTCTTGCCATCCGGAGAGGCACTCACAAAGGTCGCCTGGATTCCGCGAGCACGAAAGAGCTCCGGAGCCTCTACCGCGGCCGCGCCATTTGCGCAATCCACGAGAACCCGCAGCCCGCTTAGGTTCGTTTTTGTATTGCCCGCCAGCCACTTGATATACGCCTGTCGCAGCTTGGCCTCACCGGGCAGGCTGGCCGCGGGCTTGGTGGCCGGCACGGGTACAGATGAAGGGTTCTGCAGCAGCGCGAAAATTTCTTTCTCAATGGCGAGTTCATGAGCATCCGGAAGTTTGTAGCCATCGCCGGAAAACACCTTGATACCATTGTCGGTCCAGGGATTGTGGGAAGCGGAGATGACCACCCCAGCGGCATATTTTCGGGATCGCGCCAAGTAAGCCACTCCCGGTGTCGTCAACACGCCTGCGCTGTGCACCTCGCACCCGCAACAGGTCAGGCCCAGCATGACGCGGTCCGCGATCCATGAACTCGACTCACGGGTGTCCTGTCCGAATACGACGCTGGCTCGCGGCTTGGTGCGAATCAGGTCGTGCCCTAGGGCTCGCCCGATGAGAAAAGTGCTCTCCTGAGTCAGGGGAAATTCGCCCGCGACTCCGCGAATCCCATCGGTTCCAAAGAGTTGTCGAGTGGAAGTCATTGCGCTCTGGGCTCTAGTGCCCGTCTGCTGGGATCTTCTCCATGGTAACGGTCACGCGTACCGAGTTCGGATCGCCGACCTGAATGAGCGGATCGGAAACGTAGGCATGCCTGACAAAACTCGCGCGATTCATGGTTCCGCTCACATCTACCGGATCGGTCGTAGCGGTCTCCACTGCCTCTACATGCTTCTTCGGTCCGCTTATAGTGACGAATGCAGGCTCCGACAGTACCTGGCTGATTTGATAGCCACTGGCAAAGACTCCTACAACTCGCGGCTGCACCGAAACGCGGCGAACCAGGCGCTCATCAAAAGCGAGATGCACCTGGCTCGGAACTACCTGCACCACCTCGATCCCCGTCGGTGGATGGATCTGCTGATCGGTAAGATCGAAGGTGCGCTCACCGGGCCTGAGATCACCCAATTCAATTCCTACATAGACATCGGAGGAACGCAAGTGGTGCACGATTCGCTCGGGGCCGCGTAACCGAATCTGTGCCGTGGGAATGTTCTCCGCGCTGATCTCCAGATTCGCCGGCATGTTGTGAAATTCGATCGGCACGTTCACAGCGACTTCCGCCATGGGATCGCGCGCGACCAATAGCCAAAGGCCTACTGCCAAGCCGAACGAGATCAGCTTCAGGCCGAGATTGTGAAAAACGTAGCGGCGAAAGAAGTCTCTCATGGCTAGCGGTCCGTTCCCTGGTTCACCCGTGAATCGGAATGTTGCGAGGAACTGCGGCCGTCTTCCACATCCTCTCCGGGTAGTAGTTCCACTCCGTTGGTGATCGGGGTCGGCAACGTCGATGGAGCCACGTAGCGCCCCAGGAGTTCCCCTAGCCGGTCCCGTAGCTGCTCTACGGTAAGATCGCGCTCGATTTTTCCCCCGATCGCTACGCTGATGCTGCCTGTCTCTTCCGAAACGATCACCGCGATCGCGTCACTTTCCTCGGTGACGCCAATACCCGCCCGGTGCCGTGTGCCCAGTTGGGTGGACAACACAGGATTCATCGAAAGCGGCAGAAAACACGCTGCGGCGGCGATGCGATCCTTCTGGATGATCACGGCGCCATCGTGCAACGGGGCACTGGGACGGAAGATCGTCGCCAGGAGGTCGTAGGAAAGTTGAGCGTCCAGCGGAACTCCGCTCTCGATATAGGTGCGTAAGCCAATCTCGCGCTCGATGACCATCAGGGCGCCTGTCTGGTTTTGGCAAAACAAGTTGGCGGCCAGTACGATGTCATCGTAGGCGTCCGCCTCCGAGCCGGAGGTCCGGCTGAAGGTCAGCTTACGCCCAAGGCGAGTGAGAGCCTGCCGGATTTCAACCGCGAACACCACGATCAGGGCGAATACCGTGTAAGGAAGCAAAGTACTGATCAGCCAATTCAGAGTGGCCAACTCACCCAGGCGGGACAGGTAGAACGCCAGCGCCAATCCCCCCACGCCGACCAACATGAGAGCCGCACGAGTGCCTTTGATGAGGGTAAGCAACTCATAGATGATGATAGCGACCAACAGAATGTCCACCACAGAAATCACCGACACGTGGGGCCATGCTGCCGGAAGTTGCTTCACTCAATTCCCCTTCGGAACCACTTATTGTAATGCACGATCTAATGATGGCGGGAACCGCAAGTAGGTAACCGTGCCAGCCGGATTATTTCCGCTTCAGCGCGCCGCCGACCGGGAATTGGCAACCTCGATCTGCATACCCTCCGCGGCTGCTCGAACTCGCGCGTAGTAGTTGCTTGCTTCCTTCACTACCTTATCAATGCAGGCATCATCATGGTCGGGATCATGATGAAAGAGAACCAGCTCTTTGGCGCCGCTTTCCATCACGATGTTGATGGCTTCCCGCCAGTGGCTATGCCCCCAGCCTCTTCGGCGGGCTTCGTATTCTTCCGGCAGGTACTGGGCATCGTAGATCAGTACATCAGCTCCGGCGGCAAGTTTACGGACATTCTTATCAAAGACAGTATGGCCCGGCTCGTTGTCGGTGGCGTATACCACTACGCCTTCTTTCGTCTCTAAGCGGAAGCCCATGCATCCCTGCGGATGGTTCAACCACAGCGCCTCCAGGGTCACATCACCGAGGCCTATGCGGCCTTGCTCTAGATCATAGAATTCCTGGCGGGCTTTCATCTGATTCAGTCCCACAGGAAAAAACGGCGCGGCCATCTGTTCCTCGAATACCTGCTTCAGGCTACGAGTCCTGCCGGAACAGTGAAACTGAAAGTGATTTTCCCGGTGGTCGTAGAGAGGCGCGAAGAAAGGCAGTCCCTGGATGTGGTCCCAATGAAAATGCGAAACAAAGATGTGCGCGGAGACTGGCTGGCCGTTGAACTCACGCTGTAATGCCTGACCCAGCATGCGGAAGCCGGTGCCACAATCAAACACGTAGGCGCTGTCTCCCAGGCGTACTTCTACGCAGGAGGTATTGCCTCCGTACCGCATGTTCTCGGGCTGAGGAGCAGGCGTGGAGCCCCTTACTCCCCAGAACTTAATGCGCATACTGCCTCGCCAACAAGATGCTGCTAAATAGCCATCTTGCAGCCTGTTACGGGAATCCGTCAATCCATTCGCTGGTTACGTTAGTTTTGTGGTCCGGGCGTACTACCGGCGAGGCTTGATGATGCCCTCCACCCAATTACCGGTGCCCTCCCCTATAATGGGGCAACCCGGCAGCCACAATTAATCGCTGAAGAATCCATGGCACACCCTGATTACAAGGAGTTTACGCGTCTGGCCGGACAAGCCACCCTGGTGCCCGTGGTCAAGTCGGTGATGGCCGATCTGTTGACCCCGGTTTCCGCGTTTCTTACCGTGGCTGCCCGCGAGCCGCAAGCCTTCCTCTTGGAGTCGGTGGAGAGGGGAGAGCACATCGGCCGCTACAGCTTTCTTGGCGCTCGCCCCTATATGCAAGTTCGGGCCCGAGGCCAGGAAATCGAGATATGGCGCGGCAAGCGGATCGAGCGCCGCCGGGGCCACGTGCTCGAGACTCTCAAGCAATTGCTCCGCGAGCATCGTCCGGTCACGGTTCCCGGCCTGCCGCCGTTTACAGCCGGCGCAGTCGGCTATTTCGCCTACGACAGCGTTCGGCAGTTCGAGGATATCGGGCAACACGCCAAGGACGACCTTTCTTTGCCCGATTGCGTCCTCATGTTTTTTGACCGGCTGCTCGCATTCGATCACCTGCTGCACCAGATTCATATCATCGCCAGCGCCGACGTCTCCCGCGAAAAACCGAGACAGGCCTACGATCGCGCCCTCGCCGACATCGAAGCTTTGGAAAGAAAGCTGGCGGCGGGTTTGCGTCCGGTTCACTGGAGAAAGGGTCGCGCCTCACGATTGGCCAAACTGCAGGTTCACTCCTCCACCAACCAGCGGCGCTACGTTCAATCGGTGGAACGGTGCAAGGAGTACATTGCAGCAGGCGATATTTTTCAGGCAGTGCTCTCCCAACGCCTGGAATTCACGCCGGGGGTTGACCCTTTCGACATCTATCGCTCGCTGCGCGCCGTGAATCCTTCACCCTATCTTTATTTTCTTCGCATGGGTGAAACCCAGGTTGTGGGCTCTTCCCCGGAAATGCTGTTGCGCGTGAGTGGTAGAAAACTTGAGTATCGGCCGATCGCCGGAACGCATCCCCGGGGGCGCGATGAAGCCGAGGACGAGCGCCTGGAAAAAGCCATGCTTGCGGACGAGAAAGAACGAGCCGAGCACGTCATGCTGGTCGATCTCGGCCGCAATGATCTTGGCCGCGTCAGCGAATATGGCTCGGTAAAGGTTCGCGACCTGATGTATGTCGAACGCTATTCGCACGTCATGCATATCGTCTCCGCGCTGGAAGGAAAGTTGCGGGAAGGGCTGGACGCTCTCGACGCCTTCGCCGCGTGTTTTCCCGCAGGCACGCTCTCCGGCGCCCCCAAAGTGCGCGCCATGCAAATTATCGAGGAGCTCGAACCCGTCCGCCGCGGAATCTACGGAGGCTCGGTGCTCTACGCCGATTTTGCCGGCAACCTCGACTCCTGCATCGCCATTCGCACCATGCTGATGCAGGGAAAAGAGGCCTATTTGCAGGCGGGAGCAGGCATCGTGGCCGATTCCGATCCGCAGCGTGAATTTGAAGAGTGCATGAACAAAGCAAGGGCGGTGTTGCGGGCGGTGGAAGTGGCGAGAAACGGTGGTCAGTGATTAGTGGCCAGCGCTTCTATTTTGGCCGGATCTACGGCCTTACGACCGATCACTGCTTGCCATCTGCAGGAAATTCCTAACTAGCTTTTTGCCCTCCACCGTCAAAACGCTCTCGGGATGGAACTGCACACCCTCGACCGGGAAACGTTTGTGGCGCAATCCCATGATGACCCGCGAGCCATCGACCTCGGTCGTAAAGGCGCTGACTTCCAAATCTTCGGGTAGGTTTTCTTGCCTTACGATCAGCGAGTGGTAGCGCGTGGCCGTGATCGGCATGCCCAGGCCCTGAAAGATGGTGCGATTGTCGTGCATGACTTCGCTGGTCTTGCCGTGCATGAGTCTGCGGGCGCGCACGATTTCGCCCCCGAAAGCGACGCCGATCGCCTGGTGCCCGAGACAGACCCCCAAAATTGGGACTTTTTGAGCGAAGTGCCGGATCAGCTCTACGCTGATTCCCGCTTCCTGCGGTGTGCAGGGTCCGGGTGAAATCACTATCTTCTCCGGCCGCATTGCTTCAACCTCGGCCACCGCTATCTGATTGTTGCGGCGGACTACAACTTTCGCGCCCAGCTCTCCGATGTATTGAACCAGGTTGTAAGTAAAGGAGTCGTAGTTGTCGAGCACGAAAATCATGGTCGCCGAGTATTGATAGATTACCCCAAAGCCGCCTGGCGCGGCCTGCCGAGCCGTAGATTCTCATCTTGACAGGGCCGTCGCGACAAGCGATGCTATCGACTCAGCGGAGGACCTATGGCCGAAACCACGCAGGACAACAAGCGCGCAACTCGCCGTTTTGCCCTGCGACTTCCGGTTTCCGTTTCCTACAGCGACAATGGCGGACAGGAACAATCCGCACAAACTCGTGACGTCAGCGCCCGCGGCATCTGCTTTTATGTCGATTCCGCCATCGCCGCCGGCTCAACCATCGAGTTCACGCTCACCCTGCCTCCGGAGATCACGCTGACCGAGAGCATCCGAGTGCGCTGCAAAGGTAAGGTTGTCCGCGTGGACGAAGGCCAGACAGACGGCAAGGTCGCGGTCGCTGCGGTCATCGATGAGTACGAGTTCCTTTCCGAGCCGTAATTGTTCTCTTTACTATTCCAAACTTTAGAGACTTCCGTGCCTCCCGTGCACCTTTTCCTCACTCCGGCTCCGGTGCTATTGTTGGCTTGAGCGGTATAGTTGCGATGAACCTTCCCTCCGGTATTGCTGGCGCCCTTAGTCTCGTCCTGCTGGGTTCGGCCTTCTTGCCAGTCATTCCCGCGGTTCGTGCGCAAACCGGCCCGCAGTTGCTAACCACGACGGAACTCGCGGCCAGAATCCGGTCGGTGCGCGGAATATCCGCGTTCGATGGCCCGGCGATTGAGATTATTTCTGATCATCCAATCCAGCCGCAGATCCGCAAACTGGATAATCCTTCGCGCCTGGTCATTGATCTGCCCAATGCTGTGCTTGCGAATAGCAAGGCCCATTATGATTTCCGCAGCGAAGAAGTCGCCGCCATTCGCGCCAGCCAGTTTCAGCAAAGCCCTGCGATCGCACGGGTTGTGGTGGATCTGGCCAAGCCCGTGACTTTTACCTGGGACGCAGCCGGGAATCGGCTGATGGTTCGTTTGCGTCCCGCGCCGGAGACAGCGAAGCTCTCGCCGTCTGCCCCCCTCAATGAAACCTCGCAGCCGGCTGCGGCTTTGGACCTGGCATCGCCGCACATCATCACCGTCGAGGCTAATAGTTTGCCTGCTGGAGCTTCGGTGACTGCAGGTTCTGACATTTCGGTGCTACGCCTGGAACGCGGCGGGGAAGTCAAAGTTTGTCCCGGCACCTCGGTCTCGGTCACGACCTCACGCAACGGACGTTCTCTGATGCTGGCCCTCAGTACGGGAGCGATGGAAGCGCATTACGCGCTCGATGCTACAGCGGACTCCATTCTTACGCCGGATTTCCGCATCCTGCTGGCCGGTCCGGGACAGTTTGATTACGGAATCAGCGCTGACTCGCGAGGCAATACCTGCATTCAGACGTTGCCGGGAAATACCGCCTCTGTGATTGTTTCCGAACTTCTGGGAGACGGCACGTATCAGGTCAAACCAGCCGAGCAGGTGGTGTTTCACGCGGGGCAGCTACGTGCGGTGGATCGTAAGGTGACGGCCACCTGCGGCTGCCCGGCGCCTCCACCCGCAGTAATGCTGGCTTCCTCCATCTCAAAATCTTCCGAGACGGATCCGCTTCCGCCATCCCAAGCGAATGACATCCACGTGCAGGTAGACGCGCCTTTTGTGTTCAATGCCAACGATCCGCCACAACCGGCGCCTGCGCCGGCGCAGGAGGCAAAGCTACTGTTGGCCAGCGGCGTGCCGCGTCCGGTCTGGAGCGAGCCTGCACTACCTCCGGCGCAGGCTTCGCGCCGCGGCGTCTTCGCCAAGATCAGGCATTTCTTCGCGGCCATCTTCGGCTAAGGCACCGCCGCAGAACTGGCGACGAAAAGTCCCATGCTGCTACCGGCGCGTGAAAGTCTTGGCCAGCGGGGTAACCCGGTCACGTATCTCATCTGCCAATTCCGCGCCGCGTTCCAGCGTGTCTTCCGCTACTTCGCGTGCCTCGTCTTTCCAATCCTCGATGGTCTCACGGGCATCTTCATAGCGGCGGCGCAGATCCTTTCGCATCTGCTTGCCCGCCTTCGGGGCAAACAGAAGGCCGATCAAAGTGCCAGCCCCCAATCCAATCAGCAGGAATGTAACCGCGGTTCCCACCTGGCCCTGTTCCGAAGCCTCGTATTTCCCTTCACGCATAAGAGCACCTCATGATGAAAATTTCTTCCTAGGCGCCAGAAAACATCCCATTCACGGAGTCAGGACGCCGACTCTTCTATTCTACAGGCAGCGCCGCACGGGATTCTGAGATATTGAGATGGGCAGGACGAAGACACTACCCGATTCGGCCCGAGTTCCCTCTTGGGGCAAGCCCGTGTAAAATAAAGCCTTCGAGCCTAGTGTCTGGCGGAAAATGTGGCCCGCCCGGTTCCGCCGGCCAGCCGTGATCCATACTTAAGGAGATTCTTTCAGCAATGGCTATCCCTGCCACCCAGCTTCGTCCGGGCATGATCATCAAGCACAACAACGACCTGCATTCGGTGTTCAGCGTGGAGCACCGTACCCCCGGCAATCTTCGCGCCTTCATCCAGGCCAAACTGCGCAACCTCCGCACCGGAGCCATGTTCGAGCATCGCTTTCGCTCCCCGGATCCCATCGAGAAAGTGAATGTCGACGAAGTGGAGATGGAATATCTTTACAACGACGGCGACAGCTACTACTTCATGGACACCTCGAACTACGAGCAAACCCACCTGACCAGAGATGTTCTGGGCGACGCCGTCGATTACCTGATCTCCAACCTGCTGATTAAAGTGGAGTTTTTTGACGGCAAGGCCGTCGGCATCGAGTTGCCGCAGACCGTGGAGCTGACGGTGATAGAAACCGAGCCCGGACTGAAGAGCGCCACCGCATCGAGCGTAACCAAGCCGGCGAAGACTGAAACCGGCCTGGTGGTGCAGGTTCCACCGTTCATCAACGAAGGCGAGAAAATTAAAGTCGATACCGCCGAAGGCGTGTACTTGTCGAGAGCGTAGCAGTTCAAAGAATGGAAGACGGGCGTCCTCGCCCGTCTTACGGCAGCGAACTTCCGGATGCCCACAGAAGAAAAAAAAACTGAAGCCCGCCGCTTTCTGGTCCGCGGACGCGTGCAGGGCGTAGGCTTCCGCTGGTTTGTGGAACGCGAGGCGCATATTCTCGGCATTGCCGGATGGGTCCGCAATAACCCCGACAGCAGCGTGGAAGTGCTGGCCATGGGAACCCGCGAGCAGTTGGCAGGTTTACGATCACGCCTGCGGCAAGGGCCGCGCGCGGCTCGCGTCGACGATGTCGAGGAAACCGAGGCCAAGCCTGTTTCGGGGCTGAGTTCATTTCGCATCGAAGGAGCTTGGTAGATGCAGGCTAAATCCGCCTCCCAAAAGGCGATCGTCAACTGCGAGCCGCTGAAAAAGCTGATCCGCGAGGTCCCCGATTTCCCCAAGCCGGGAATTCTCTTTTATGACATCACCACTCTGCTGAAAGATAAGCGGGGCTTTGCCATGTTGATCGATGCGCTGGCCGAGCATTACATCAATCAGGATGTCGATCTGATTCTGGGGATGGAAGCCCGGGGCTTCATCTTCGGTCCCGCGTTGGCGTACCGCTTGAATGCCGGCTTTGTTCCGGTACGCAAGCCCGGGAAACTTCCCGCGGCGACCGCACGTTACGACTACGCCTTGGAGTATGGTACCAACACGCTGGAGATTCACAAGGACGCCATCCAGCCCGGACAGCGCGTGATCATCGCCGATGACCTGTTAGCCACCGGCGGCACCGCCGAGGCGACCACGAAGCTGGCAACCTCGTTGGGGGCTGAGATTGTGGGTCTGGGTTTTGTGGTTGAGCTCGATTTTCTGAAAGGACGCGAAAAACTCAAGCCGTACGATGTGTTCTCGCTGCTGCACTACGCCAGCTAGCTTTGGTTCGCTACCTGAGCAGACGCACGAGCGCGATGATCGCGGTCCATCCTCCGGCGCTTACCACCGCCATCGTCACTGCGCCTAGAATCCGGTCCCACGTGCTTCGCCGGCATCCCCGTTCTTCCTCCGCTTGACACACGCACTCTTGGTGGCGGCATCCAGACTTCCCCATCCTGTACCCATCCGATAGCTCCCACTTCGTATTCATACTGAATTGGATGGGCGGGGATGGTCGCGGTTACGCGGCAGTTGTAAAGGCTGCGTCAAATGAGGGTGACAAATTCTTGAAACGCGGAACCTTCCGTGCTCAATTTTCGATCCAGGCTCTCAGCTCTCCCTCAGCACCAGCGTGCCATCCTTGGGCAGGTAGCTCTTCCGCCGGAACCAGTCTTCCATGGCTTCTTTCAGGTGGGGCAGGGGAACGTTGGTGCCAACTTCCATCAATCCATCTCCTACCGGCAGAGTGTCGTCAAAGACGCTGGCATTGGTGAAGTTGCGCATGGAGAAGCTGTCCAGCCACTTCAAAGGGCAGGGGATTTTCTCGCCAGCCGTTTCATACTCGACGCGGATTTTGCGCGCAAACATGCCATACAATTTAATCACATCTATGAAACCGGTCTTAATCGCGGCTCTGTTGTTTCTCGTCCCACTCACCTGGGCAAACCATGCCACCGCCAACCAGGCCGATGCCATCTTCGCTGACTTGAAGTCCGATCATGCTCCCGGCGCCGCAGTACTGGTTCTTCGCAGCGGGCGTTCCGTCTTTGAGCGCGGCTACGGAGTCACGGATCTGTGCTCGCTGCACCCTATTGACGCTCATACGAATTTCCGCCTCGCCTCCGTAAGCAAGCAATTCACGGCCATGGCGGTGATGCTGCTGGTGCACGACGGCAAGCTACGATATGAGGACCGCCTGACCGACATCTTTCCTGATTTCCCTGCATACGGCAGAGCCATTACCATCCGCAATCTGCTGAATCACACCTCCGGCCTGCTGGACTACGAGGATCTCATGGCGAAGCCGGAGCCAGGTACCCCGCCGCAAGAAATCCGGCAGATCCACGACGCCGGCGTACTGCAGTTGCTGAAACAGCAGACCACTACAAAATTCACTCCAGGGACCAAGTGGGAATACAGCAACTCCGGCTATGTCTTGCTTGGACTGGTGGTGCAAGAGGTTTCCGGTGAATCCTTCGGTGACTTTCTGCATGACCGCATTTTCGCGCCGCTGCGTATGGACAATACCGTTGCCTACGAGAAAGGCAAGAACCGGGTCGCGCATCGCGCTTACGGTCACACGAAAAGTGGAAATGATTGGCAGGAAACCGACCAAAGCCCAACTTCAGCGACCCTGGGCGATGGCGGGGTATATTCCTCGCTGGACGACCTCACCCGATGGGATCAGGCTTTGCGCAATCACACCTTATTGAGCGAAGCAGAAATGCTGCCCGCTCTTACCGCTGTGAGAGTCTTGGCTGGCGCCCCGGAGGAACCGGATGGAAAGCCGGCTGCGTACGGGTTCGGATGGTTCCTGAATCCCTACAAAGGGCATGCCCGCATGTGGCACTACGGTGAAACCGTGGGATTTCGCACTTCGATTCAGCGTTTTGGTAACGGCAGGCTGACCATCATCGTGCTGTGCAATCGCGCGGACAAGGAGGCTCGGGGCTTGGCGCTGCAGCTGGCAGACCTCTATTTGGACGAGAGCTCGGCACGTTGAACGAACAGGTATTTACTGCGCGGGCGCAGCCGGGGCTGGAGCCGAGGTTTCGCCGGCTCCCGTATTTACGAGATCCTTCAACTCTTTGCTGGGTTTGAAGAAGGGAATCTTCTTGGCAGGAACTTCGACGCGATCTCCGGTCTTGGGATTACGCCCGACCCGGGGCTTGCGCTGCCGGGTACGGAAGCTGCCAAAGCCGCGAATTTCGATCTTATCGCCCACGCGGAGGGAGCGCACGATACTGTCAAAGATGGTCTCGACGATGACTTCGCTGTCCTTGCGCGTCAACTCCGCCAGCCGGGAGACCTCATCGATCAGATCCGCTTTTGTCATACGCCTCCTCGCCTCGTATCATTACTGTCGCCGCACCTGGTGTTTCGGGAAATGCCTCTTCCCGGCTCATACAGGACCATCATAACCTTCTCAAATTTCAGGGGTTGTGCGCAAGTGCTTTCCGCTTCCGCCACTGAAGCACCATCTTATATGCGACTTGACCGGCACCTCAAGCCAGCATCCCAATTCTCTACTTCCACAGATAATAAAACCCTACCTGCTGCTCCAGCAGCTTCTCCCGCGTGGGCAAATACTGCGACACGTCGCCAAAGAGCAAATCCAGCAGGGTCTCACGATTCCTCTCGGGATGCACCAGCGTGGGCTCGCCTTTGATTCCGACCGATTTAGCCGTATCTTCGACCACCGCCTGAAAATCGGCGATCTGATCGATCAGGTGCAGCGCCAGCGCCTGCTGACCGGTCCAAACCCGCCCGTCGGCGATAGCCTTGATATCCGCCGCCTTGGCATGGCGGCCGTCGGCCACTGCCTCGACAAACTGTCCGTACATGTTATCGATGAGCGACTGCAGGTAGGCGCGCTCAGCCGGAGTCATTTCGCGGGTTGGATCGCCGGTATCCTTGAACTCCCCTACTTTCAATGTCTCCTGCTTAAGCTTGGCCCAATGTAAGAGATCGCCGTAATTGGTCCACTGCGAAATCACCCCGATGGAGCCCACCACACTTCCGTTGTCGGCATAGATCTTGTTGGCGGCGGCAGAAACGTAGTAGGCTCCGCTTGCCCCCACTGTTTCAATCGAGGACACGATGCGTTTGTGTTTCTCGTCGCGGACCCGCTTCACTTCGCGATAAATTTCTTCCGACGCAGCCACGCCGCCGCCCGGCGAGTTCACGTGCAGAATAATCGCCTTGACGGAATCGTCGTCGCCAAACTTCTTGAGCTGCTGGACCACCGTCTTCGGATCGAGAATGACGCCCTCGAGTTCGACCACGCCAATCTTGTCGCCGAAACCGGCGATGGACGTATCTTGTCCGCCGGCGTGCAAGGCCAGGTATACGAGCGTGAAAACCGCCAGCACGAAGAGGAAGAACGCTCCCCCGCCGATGAGAATCCAGAGCCAGGTGCGCGAGCGGCTGTTTTCCGGCATAAATAACGACTTGTAGTTTAACACCGGACACGGGGTGTGGGAGGCTGAGCCCTGGACGCGCATACCGTGCACGCCAACAATCCTTGACCATCGGCGCAAAGCTGCGTAAGATTCCGCATCTTCGATTCGGCGATTTCCCGGCTGGCTTAGGGAGGAAACAACATGGCTGGATTCTGCGTACAGTGCGGAACTCCCCTGGTTGGCGGGGCAAGATTCTGTGAGGGTTGTGGTGCCCCGGTGGCCGCAGCCAGCGCGCCCAGTTCCGCTCCACCCAGTCCGGCACCGGTATATGCTCCGCCGGTCACGCCGGCACCCATGGCTGCCGCCCCGGCCGTGTCTTCGGGAGGAAGCAGCACGGCCGTGAAGGTCATTCTGATTGTGCTGGCGGTGCTGGTCTTCCTGAGCTTGCTGGCCGCCGGAAGCTGCTTCTACATCGCCTATCGCGTGAAGAAACGCGTTCACGAATTCTCTAATAACGCCGCTCCGTACACCGGCAGGAGAGATCCGTGCGGCAAGCTGACAGCTGCCGAAGCCAGCGCGATTCTTGGCGAACCCGTGGCCAGCGCGGAACCGAATAGCGACATGTCCTGCGAATACCACCTCGGCGCCAACGGCAATCGCATTCTGAACATTCAATACACCTGGGAGGGCGGCGGCCTGGCTATGAAATTTACCAGCGGCGCCATGAAAGCCGGCGTGGCCGGAATGAATACCTTGCAGCCTGTCGAGGGCATCGGGGATGAGGCTTTGCTGATGCCGATGGGCTCCGGCTTGCTCATGCGCAAGGGCGATGTTCTGGTGCACATTGACATGCGCGTCGCCAACGTCAGCGTCGACGCCGCCGAAAACATGGCGAGAACTATCGCCGGACGCTTGTAAGGAATTACGGGACGATTACGCGCAAGGCCCGAGGTACAGCTCTGACCTCAATCGGCGCCTGGCAGACATACTCGCCGTCGGCGTAGACGTCCAGCGGCTTTTCCGTTTCGATGCGTAGACTTTCCGTCTGCGAATGTTGCACTTCTTCCACACCTACATGCCTGCCGAAGTAAATCGTTGGGAATAGACAGAACAGTTTGAACTTATTCATATCGCTGACAATGCACAGATCGAGCCGGCCGTCGTCGAGTTGTGCTCGTGGGGCGATTCTCATTCCTCCGCCATAAACCGGCGTATTGGCAAAGGCCGCAAGAACGATAGGCTTTTCAATCGCGACGAAGCTGCCGGGATGCTCATCATCCGGCAAAGTGATTTTCATCGGCAAAGGCGCGAAGCGAAACAAAGCCGGGGGAAGGCTGATGGCATACCCGCCATGGCCCCGCAGCCATCTCGGAAGTTGATTGGCTCGCCGCGCCACCTCGCCATCCAGCCCCACGCCGCCCACGCAGCAGAAATAGCGACCGATCGGCATGATGAGACCCAGATCAATCGAACGCACGTGCCCAGTGCCCGCGGCGAACCTGCGCCAGGCAACCACGGAATCCTTTATGCTGCTTAACTTTAATGCTCGGGCAAAATCGTTCCCACTCCCGCAAGGCACGACCAGCACGGGAAGCTGTAAACGAACTAATCCTGCCAGATGTCGGTGAACCGTTCCATCTCCCCCAAAGATAAGAATCGCGTCCGCGTCGGCGGAATTTGCCGGCAGCCCGATCAGCCAACTCGTGTCCGAGTTGGCTCGAAATGGCTTGAGGTCTTTTTCGTGAGAACCCAACCCGAAGACGACGGCAGCTCGCATATGCCAACCCAGCATACCCCGCCCTTGTCATCTTGAGCGGAGAGTTGGCTTTCGCTCGCGAAAGCCCAACTCGGGGTCGAAAGATCCCATGTTTGCCGGCGCCCGGCAACGACACGTCAGGGAGTTCTTTCGTCAATTCACGAAAGACACTCATCCCTGGCGAGAATGCCTGGCAGCGTCCGGGGTGACGCAAGCAAGCACGGGGTCCTTCGACTCCGCAGCACGATTCGCGGAGCGAATCGCGCTACTGCGCTCAGGATGACACGGGTATTTGGCGTCAGGAGGCTATCGCGACCTTCTTGATCCTGCGACCGACACGAACTAGTAACTGGGTTGGCAGCGACAAAGGAACTTCAAGCGCAGTTTCGATCTTACCGTCGATGCTGACAGCATTTTGCTTGATCTTCCTCGATGCATCGCTGACCGAATCGGCTAGCCCACAGCGTGCCAGTAGCTTGTCAAGTCGAATGGGCCAACGACCGTCCGGCAGGCGAACTCCCCGCAGACCGTCTGACTGCACTTCAATTCGCTCCAAATCCTCCGGCACCTCATCCTTCTGGAACTGCTTGGCCCAGTCCGCTCCCGCTTTCGCCGCAGCTTCCGCGGAGTGGAAATCCGCCACGATCCGCCGCGCCAAATCCTTTTTGGCCTGCATGGGATGGGCTTCGCGCTTCATCTGTTCGATCTCTGAGATCTGCACATCGGTCAGCAGCTCGTAGTACCTCCACATCATCTCGTCGGAGATGGACATGATTTTCCCGTACATCTCGAGCGCGGGCTCATGAATCCCGATGGCGTTGCCCAGCGACTTCGACATCTTCTGCACGCCGTCGAGGCCCTCCAGAATCGGCGTGGTCAGCACTACTTGCGGTTCCTGGCCATAGGCCCGCTGCAATTCCCGACCCACCAGCAGATTGAATTTCTGGTCCGTTCCTCCGAGTTCGACGTCCGCTTCCAGCGCCACCGAATCGTATCCCTGGGCCAATGGATAGAGAAGTTCGTGCACTGCAATGGGCTTCTCTTCGAGAAAGCGCTTGTGGAAGTCCTCGCGCTCCAGCATCTGCGAAACCGTGTACTTCGCGGCCAGGCGCACGAAGTCGTCGGCGGTAAATTTAGCAAACCAGCGGCGGTTGAAATCGATCACCGTTTTTTGCGGATCGAGAATCTTGAACACCTGGGCTTTGTAGGTCTCTGCGTTCTGCTCAATCTGCTCGCGCGAGAGCGGCGGACGGGTGACCGAGCGCCCGGTGGGGTCGCCGATCATCCCGGTGAAATCGCCGATCAGAAAGATCGCGGTGTGGCCGAGATCCTGAAAGTGCTTGAGCTTGCGCAGCACCACCGTATGGCCGAGGTGCAAGTCGGGCGCGGTCGGGTCCATGCCCAGCTTGACCCGCAGCGGCTGGCCGGTAGAACGGGATTTTTCCAGTTTGGCGCGCAAATCCGATTCGCGAATGATCTCGGAAGCGCCTTTCCTGATGTAGGTGAGCTGTTCGTCAACCGGGGCGAAGTTCGGCATGCGCTTCGATTATAGCGGCAGGTTCAGGAGCGCGGACTGAAGTCTGCGCCCGAAATTGCCGATAAGGAGTGAGATAGACCATGATTACCAGACCCCAAGCCACTCCCGCTCCAGTTCCAGTTGCAAAACCCATCCCCTGCATCGCCAGGCAGCCGATTCTGACCGCCGAGGAAAACGTCATTGGCTACGAACTTTTCTTCCGCGCAGACCCGGAATTACAACGCTTCACTTCCGACGGCGAGAGCGCAACTTCCGCCACCATCGATATGTTGAATGTGATGGGGCTGGGGATTCTATGCGACGGACGGCTGGCATTCATCAACTGCGCCCGCCATATGTTGCTGTCCGACTACTTCGCGCTATTGCCGCCTAACGAGGTAGTAATCGAGGTAGAGGAAACCGTCCCCGCCGACGAAGAGGTGATCGCAGCCTGTGAGCGGCTCAAACAGGCCGGATACTCGATTGCCCTGGACAACTTCCGGCCCGACGACAAGCGCAAAGCGCTGGTTCCCTTCGCCCGCTTCATCAAAGTCGATATCACCAGGGTGGGATGGAATGACAGCGCTGCTCTCGTCGCGCTCCATGCCACCGAAGAGCGCCGCATGCTGGCGCAAAAGGTGGAGACTCGGGAGCATTTTCTGAAGGCTGGAAAGTGCGGCTTCACTCGCTTCCAGGGATATTTTTTCCGCCGTCCCGAAACTCTGCGGACGCGGCAGATTCCCGCATCTCAGGCCACGTACGTGCGTCTGCTCACTGCCGTGTCCAAAGCCGAACTGGATTTTGCCGAGATCGAATCTCTCATCAAGCACGAACCCTCGCTGTGCATTCGCTTGCTGCGCTATTTGAATTCTCCGTTGCTGGGTTTGTCTGCGCCGGTTACTTCTGTGCGGAATGCGTTGAACCTGCTGGGAGAAAACGAATCGGTGCGCTGGATACGCATGGCGACCACGCTGGTCATGGGTCAGGAGAAGGCCTCCGACCTGGTTCTGTCCTCGCTGGTGCGGGCTCGTTTCTGCGAGCTGATCGGCGCCAAAGTGTCACACGGCAATTCCGATCTTTTCCTGCTGGGCATGCTCTCTCTGATCGACGCCATCCTGGCGGTGCCCATCGGAGTGGTGATCGATGAGTTGTCTCTCGATGCCAACATCAAGGCACAGCTGCTTTCGGCCAAAACGGGCAAGGAGACATCGCTTTCACCCATCTACAATCTCATGGTGGCCAGTGAGGCCGGGGACTGGGAGCAAGTCACGCGTTTGGGGAAGGAACTCAATCTCTCGCTTTCCTTCGTTGCCAGCACATCGAACCAGGCCATGCGCTGGGCCCACGAAATCACCAGCGCCGCTCGCACCTAGCCGGCGCGCTGAGCGGGCACGACAGAACCACTCGCAAGCCCGAAAATTGGTCGTGAGCGGAGCCATCGAGAACGATTTGCTCTTTCGGCTGGGGAGCTTTCTCGTACTTCACTTATGCTCGCTGCAGCCGTAACATTCAGGAAATCAATCTAAGCTGCCGGCCCACTACCTCAAACTTTCCCTCCAGCACGATCCTAATCGCTTCGCTGTAAGCAATATGCTCCTGCTCCAGAATGCGCGCCGCCAGCAAATGCTCGTCGTCAGTGTCCAGCACCGGCACAGCTTTCTGCACAATGATCGGGCCGTGGTCGAGCTCTTCGTCCACAAAGTGCACGGTGCAACCGGAAACTTTGACGCCGTAGGCAAAAGCCTGCTCCTGCGCTTCCAGCCCGGGAAACGCGGGCAGCAGCGAGGGGTGAATGTTCAAGATGCGCTGCGGGAACTGGCGTACGAACCAGGGCGAGAGCAAGCGCATATATCCCGCCAGACAAACTAAGTCCACTTTATGCTCCTGCAGCGCTGCCGCTACTTCGCGATCATGCTCTTCGCGGGCTTTACCTTTCGAAGGAAGGATCAGCGCATCCAACCCCAGTCGCCGCGCAACTTCGATTCCACCGGCGTCCGCCCGGTTGGAAATCACGATGGCAATGCGCGCGCCAGGAATTCGTCCCGCCGCAACGTTTTTTGCGATGGCCTCGAAATTTGACCCGCGCCCCGACAGCAGAATGCCCAGGTTTTTCATGAATGGCAGTTCTCGGCAGATAGTTCCCAGTCATGATAGTCGAAGGTTTGCCCGGCGCTGCCGGGTCGGCTATAGTTTTCTTGTGTACAAGGATTTTCACGCCGTCGACCGCTGGACCAGGAAACAAGTCCACTGCATTTACCAGGCGCTGATTGTAGCCATCGCGACCCGCCACGCCGATGCTGTCGATATCAAGTTTCTGGTCGACGGCCGGCCGGTGTGGGTAGCGCTGCCGTGTCCCGCCTGGGTGGAATACAAGAACCGGGAAGGCAAGGTGATTACCGATCCTCTGGCCATCGCCATCGCCGGACATTACTTGAAGTGGGCTCTGGAATCGGGCGAAGGCGCCGGTCAGGAAATGTATTCGCTTACCGTGGCTCAGACTCTGCAACATCTGGAGGATGTGGTCTCCGAGGCCGCCCCAGCGACGGTTTAACCCGCGCAATCACAATCACTTGTGGCGATCCCACCTTGCGCCGTTCCTCCCGGTTTTGTATCGCCTGGCGATCACGAAAGTTTCTCCGCGGGCTCCCTGGACTTGGAAGTTCGGCTGGAAACGGGCACAATAGGTTGGTTTCTGCCTAAGTCACCTGTATTCCGCTCGCCCGCGGCACGAGGTTAAGGAGACGTCCTCCATATATGGCCAGCCTCACGATGGACGTTGAAACGGCGCATAGCGGAAATCGTTCCCTTACGCGATGGGTCGAAGAAGTGGCGCAACTGTGCCAGCCGGAGCGCATCCATTGGTGCGATGGCTCCGCCGAAGAGTATCAGGCCATGCTTTCGGCCATGACCCTCGCCGGTGTAGCGATCCCCCTGAATCCTGCGAAGCGTGCCAACAGCGTTCTGGTGCGTTCAAATCCCGCCGACGTGGCACGGGTGGAAGATCGGACTTTCATCTGCTCGGAAAAGCAGCTGGATGCCGGCCCCACCAATAATTGGGAAGACCCGGCAGCCATGAAAGCGAAGCTGAAGCAGCTCTTCGCCGGGTCCATGATGGGACGGACCATGTATGTGATCGCCTACAGCATGGGCCCGATCGGATCGCCCATCGCAAAAATCGGGGTGGAGATCACCGATTCTCCCTACGTAGTCGCGAATATGCACGTTATGGCGCGGGTGGGACGCCGGGTGCTCGAAGCGTTGGGGGAAGACGGAGAATTCGTGCGCGGCTTGCACTCTGTCGGCTCGCCGCTCGCTCCCAATCAGCAGGATTCCACCTGGCCTTCGAACGCTGAACATAAGTACATCTGCCACTTCCCGGAGACGCGCGAAATCTGGTCGTTCGGTTCCGGGTATGGGGGGAATGCCCTGCTGGGCAAAAAGTGTCACGCCCTGCGCATCGCCTCGGTGCAGGCAAGAGACGAAGGCTGGATGGCCGAGCACATGCTGATTCTCAAGCTGACCAGCCCCTCCGGCGAAGCCAAGTATTTTACTGGCGCCTTCCCGTCGGCCTGCGGCAAGACCAACCTGGCCATGCTGATCCCGACCATCCCCGGCTGGAAGGTGGAAACGATTGGCGATGACATCGCCTGGATGAAGTTCGGCGCCGACGGCCGCCTCTATGCGATTAATCCGGAGTATGGATTTTTCGGGGTGGCGCCGGGGACCAGCGTGCGGTCGAATTCCAACGCCATGCTCAGCGTCGCCCGGAATTCCATCTTCACCAATTGCGCCGTGACCATGGATGGTGATGTGTGGTGGGAGGGCATGACGGCCGAGAAACCCGCGCACCTGGTGGACTGGCTGCGGCGGCCGTGGACTCCGGAATCTGGCCGGAGAGCGGCCCATCCTAACGCCCGCTTCACCACTCCCGCCGTTCAATGCCCGGTGATCGCGCCCGAGTGGCAAGACCCGAAGGGCGTTCCAGTGGACGCTATTTTGTTCGGAGGCCGCCGCGCCGGAATCGTACCCCTGGTCATCGAAGCTCTGAGCTGGCAGCATGGGACTTTTCTGGGAGCTACGGCCAGCAGCGAAACTACCGCGGCAGCGGCAGGAAAAGTCGGGCAATTGCGCCGCGATCCCATGGCCATGCTTCCGTTCTGCGGTTACCACATGGGAGATTACTTCGCCCACTGGCTCAGGATCGGCCAGATGTCCAGCCCAACGAAACTGCCGAAGATTTTCTATGTCAACTGGTTCCGCCAGGATGAGAACGGCAAGTATTTGTGGCCTGGCTACGGCGAGAACAGCCGTGTGCTGAAGTGGATTTTCCAGCGCTGCGATGAAAAGGTAAACGCCCAAGATACGCCGATCGGCCGCCTGCCCTCACCCGCCGATCTGGATACCAGAGGCCTTGATCTGCCCGCGGCGAGTTTGGCCAATCTGCTGGGAGTCGATGTCGACGGCTGGTTGGAAGAGATACCCCGCATCCGGGAGCACTTCACCAAGTTCGGCGATCGCCTGCCAAAGGGTATGCAGGATGAACTGACCGGACTGGAGCAGCGCCTGCGCGCGGCAAAGAATTAATCAGGCCTTCTTTATCCCTGCGACCCCCATCATTCTTCCGGTCGCTCCCTTTTCCGCCCTGTAGGAAAAGAGCAAGTCCGTGCTGCAGGCTGTGCAAAGCGGCGACGCTTCGATATTCTTCGGCAAAACTCCAGCATCAATCAACTGCCGACGGTTGGCCTCCGCCAGATCGAGGAAGATCTTAGATGGCAACTCGCCGTGGCCCGGCGCCCGCGCCGTCAGAAACAAGAGAGGATATTTCTCCCGGACCGGATCGGACTCCTTGACCTCGCGAAACAGCCCACCTGCATACGCGAATTGCGACTCGAACTTTTCCCGCACTTCCGGGCCGACTTCGTAGCAACAGCCGTGAATACCTGGTCCGATAGCCGCTCGAATATCGCGCGGGTTGGTGGCGAACCACCTCTGCATCTCACCTACTCCTTTTTCGACAATTCGTTTGACCGTGCCGCGCCAGCCGGCATGAAAGACCCCTGCCGCCCGGCGTTTGCTATCGACCAGGATGATGGGCAGGCAATCCGCCGTCTGTATTCCCAGTAGAATCTCCGGGGTGCGTGTGATCAGGCCATCGCCCGCGAGTGGCTCCAGCGGCGGTTCCGAGATGCAATGAATGATGTCGGAATGAATCTGCCGCGGCGACACCAGCGGCCATAACTTGCGCCCGCTCACAGCCCCAACGCTTCTCCGAAATACCGCCCGGTTGCGTTCGACCGCTGCGCGGGAATCCTGCCGGGTAAAACCAAGATTCAGCACATTCCCGCCATAGACTCGAGAGAATCCGCCGCTACGGGTGGAAAAGCCATGTACCAGCCAGGGGAAACCAGCAAGCGACTTGGCGCTTAGAATGGTAAGCTTCGATCGCCGCACAGGAAGAGCCACGCAGATATATTAGCAACCGTTTCTTCAGGCCTTCGCTTGCCGGCGCGAATATAATGTCCGCTTTGTCAGGGATTCCTCAGGAGGCTGAATGCGCTCGTTCCTCTCCGTCATCATTGTTTCATTCTTGCTGGCAGGTATGGCATCTGCCCAGAGCAACTCGGATAAGAATCCGCCGAGCAACAAAAAATCCGAGCAGGCGCCTGCCCCCAAGGCTCAGGAAAACAAGCCTCCCGAGAATGCTGCTCCGGCTGCAGCTGCGGCTCCGGACCAAAAGCCCGCAGAGAGCGCCGGCGACAAAGAAAAAGACAAAGAAGAACACTTCGACATGAGCGAAGTGCCTCCTGTAATTACTCATCACCAGATCACGGTCAATGGCAAGACCCTCAAATACACGGCTACCGCGGGACGTCTCCCTATCAAGCGCGCCGACGGAAAAATCGAAGCGGAAATGTTTTTTGTCGCCTACACGCTCGATGGTCAGGAGGCCAGCAGGCGCCCGTTGACCTTCGCCTTCAATGGCGGGCCGGGGTCAGCTTCCATCTGGCTGCACATGGGCGCACTCGGTCCGCGGCGGGTGGTGATGCAACCCGAAGGATTCATGCCGCCACCGCCCTATCACATCGAGGATAACCAATCGACTCTGCTCGACAAAAGCGACCTGGTCTTCGTCGATGCCATTAACACCGGCTTCAGCCGCGCAGCCGACGCCGAGCAGTTGAAAAACTTCCTCGGTCTGAACGGTGACATCGAGGCCTTCAGCGAATTCATACGGCTTTACATTACGCGCAATGAGCGCTGGAGTTCGCCTCTTTATATGTTTGGTGAAAGCTATGGCACTACGCGGGCCGCGGGCGTGGCCGGCCATCTTGCGGACAAGGGAATCGCATTCAACGGCATTACGCTGCTTTCGACAGTGCTCAATTTTCAGACCCTGGAAGACACCAAGACCAACGACGAGCCCTACATTTTTCTGGTGCCATCCTTCACCATGATCGCGGGATACCATCACAAGCTCGCCCCCGACCTTGCTCAGGACATGAACAAAGCCCGCGAGCAATCGGAGCAGTTCGCATCCGGCGAATATGCGTCTGCGCTGGCCAAGGGTGACAATCTCTCAACCGAGGAGCGTCAAAAAGTAATCGACGATTTGTCCCGCTTTATCGGGATCAGCAAAGATGTGATCGATCAGGCCAACCTGCGGATCGACGTGGTCAAGTTCACCCACTATCTCCTGATCGATCAAAAACTTCGTGTCGGCCGTCTGGATGGACGCTTTACGGGCCCGGACCCCGATGGGCTGCTGGATACGCCGTTCTACGACCCCACCGAGCCGGCGATCGAATCACCTTACACGTCGGTTTTCAACAACTATGTCCGCTCCGAACTGGGCTACAAGACCGACACTCCCTATTACGTTTTGGGCGACGGGCCGGGATTTGAAAAGTGGGATTGGGGGTCCGCCGGGGAAGGCTTTCCCGATACTGCTACCGCGTTACGGCAAGCGGTAATCAAGAATCCGTACATGCAGGTCCTGGTGATGGAGGGCTACTATGACCTTGCCTGTCCATATTACCCAGTGAACTACACGTTTAATCATTTAAATCTACCCACGAAATATCGCAGCAATATTTCTTACGCCACCTACGAAGCCGGTCACATGGTCTACCTGTCCACGCCGAGCTTGCAGAAAATGAAGGTCGATCAATCGGCTTTCATGGAGAAGGCTGGCGGCGCACAGTGATGTTATGAACAAATAGTCGGCTCGCATTTGTGCCAATCGGTCGCCTGCTCATAGGCGTGGGCCAACCTCAGCACCGTCGCCTCTTCCCACGGCAGACCGGCGATCTGCAATCCGATGGGCAGGCCAGCTTTGGTGAATCCACAAGGGACCGAAATCGCCGGCACTCCCCACACATTAAACGGGCGCGTGTTCCGCAGCAACAACAGTTCCCGCGGCCGCAACTCATCGGGATTCTTCTTGAACTCCGCAATTTCGGGGGCAGGAATCGGAGTGGCCGGCGTCACCAGCACATCCACGTTCGCAAAAAGCTTCCGGGCATCAGTTCTCAATGTCTGCAGCTCGCGCCGCGCATTCTCCCTTTGCCGAGGCGAAACGTTCTCTCCGCTGCGAATGCGCCGCAGGGTCTCCGGCTGGTACAGTTCTGGGGAGCGAGCCACGAACTCCCGGTGACAGGCATACGACTCGGCGGACTGGAGGGTGCGATCGGTGGGAACATCCACTTTGATGTCACGGCTCTCGCTTGCCAGGGTGCGCAAGACAATCAGCGCTTCTTCGACCGCAGCCGCTACCTCGGGATCAAGGTCCTCGTAGAAAAAATTGCGAGGCACGCCAATTCGGATCGGCTTGGTTTGCGCCATCTCTGTGATGTAGTCGTCGACAGGCGCATCCGCACTATATGCATCCTGGGCATCGTAACCGGCGATCGCCTGCAGAACTATCGCCGCGTCGCCAACCCGGCGAGTAATTGTGCCGACGTGATCGAGCGAGGCCGAGAGCGGAAGCACGCCCCGTACACTGACTCGCCCATATGTCGGCTTCAGCCCGACTACCCCGCATAGCGCAGGTGGCTCGCGGACCGAGCCCGCGGTATCGGTTCCGATAGCCGCGACGCACATTCCCGCAGCGACAGCGGCCGCCGACCCTCCCGAGGACCCACCGGTGATCCGGCCTGCGTCCCATGGATTTCGCGGCTCGCCAAAATAGCTGATGAGCGAACTGCCGCCGTAAGCGCACTCATGCAGATTGTTCTTGCCGAGCAACACCGCGCCCGCGGCCCTCAATCTACGCACGATTTCGGCGTCGGCGGTGGCCATGCGGTCTTTGAACTGCGCCGAGGCCGCGGTGGTGTGGCTGCCGGCCACATCGATGAGATCCTTCAAAGCGATCGGAATGCCGTGCAACGGTCCACGCCACTTTCCTCGCAGGATTTCCGCGTCGGCCTCGCTGGCCTGCTGCAGTGCAACCTCGGCGGTCACAGTGATGAAAGCGTTAAGAGCCGGATTGAGCTTCTGGATCCGCGCCAAACAGTCCTTGGTCAACTCAACTGCTGACAGCTCCCGGTCTTTTAGTTGTTGCGACAGTTCCTGAATGGAGGCTAGCAAATTTTTTCTCCGGGTGATTCTGGTACCCGCGCTCAGCCACCTTCGCGATTGTTTCTTTTCCCTTTATGGCGAAAGTTATAATCTAACAGTCGCGGGGGGGAGGAGCCAGGAAACGCTATGGGAGAAATGACAGTTGCACCCGTCAGCACACAAGGCTTTCTTCTGGATGGAAAATTTGTAGAAGACGGTGACCCGATCGAAATTCGTTCACCCTACGACGGGAGCATCGTGGGCCGCGTTTTCCAGGGTCGACGCGAGCATGCCGAGGCAGCGATTGCAGCCGCAGTGAAGGCTTTTGGCACCACGCGACGGCTCCCCGCCTTCGAACGGCAGCGGGTTTT